>JGI10216J12902_100378126_pt1 | contig 19523 bp, 13 predicted proteins | sample KanNatreferecore_FD_12902 | JGI IMG/M metagenome (IMG submission 12902)
ACGCCGCGTGATTTCATGCCCACGTAACGGTTCTCCACCATGTCCACGCGTCCGACGCCATGTTTGCCGCCGAGTTTGTTGAGCGCCTTCATCACGCCGAGCGGCGAAAGTTTTTTGCCATTCACGGCCACGCAGTTGCCCTTCACGAAATCGAGCGTGACGAACTCCGGTTTGTCCGGCGCGTCTTCGGGGAACACGGAGAGCGTGTTGAAGTAGCCGCGATACTTCGCTTCGCCGGCGTCGAACCACGGGTCTTCGAGAATGCCCGCCTCGTAGGAGATGTGCAGAAGATTCCGGTCCATCGAGAACGGTTTCTTCGCACTGGCCTGCACGGGAATCTTATGGCGGTCGCAGTAATCGATCATCTCCTGCCGCCCGGGAAATTCGTTACGATACCGCTCGTCGCGCCACGGGGCGATAACCTGCAAATCCGGCGCGAGGGCGGCGGCGGTCAGCTCGAAGCGCACCTGGTCGTTGCCCTTGCCCGTCGCGCCGTGGGCGATGGCATCGGCCTTTTCCTTCTTTGCAATCTCGACCATGCGCTTGGCGATAAGCGGCCGCGCGATGCTCGTGCCAAGGAAGTATTGCCCCTCATAAATCGCGCCCGCGTGGATCATGGGGTAGATGAAGTCGCGCGCAAATTCCTCCTGGAGGTCATCGATGTAAATCTTCGACGCGCCGGTGTTCTTGGCCTTCTTTTCCAGGCCGTGCAGTTCCTCTTCCTGTCCGATGTCGGCACAGAACGCGATCATCTCCGCGTTGTATTTTTCTCTAATCCACGAGAGGAGCACCGAGGTATCGAGGCCACCGGAGTAAGCGAGCACAATTTTCATAGTTGAAAAATCAGGCGCGCATGATTGCGAAAGTCGCGCGCGTGAAAAGGAGAAAACTTGCCGCCGGCGCGAATTCCAGCTTTGCCTCACCTCGGCACTGAAGTAGCTTGGCACAGTCTCCCAAACTGCGTGGCGACAAATGAAACACCTCGGCTTTCCTCTTTTGGCGGCGCTCTCAGTCCTTTTTCCATGTCTGTACACACGAGCACAGACGAGTTGCACCATCGATGTGCCTGCCATCGATAGCGGCTTTTACGATGCGCACGGAGAGCATGATGCGCGGACGAAATCAGGCACTGCCGGCTTTGTGGCAGGAGGGCATGGGCGCGGCGCGTTTCGCAACTTTCTGGCGTTCAACATTCCTCCGTTCGAAGGCGTGGTCACGGGCGCGGTCGTAGTTTCCTCGACCTCCTATGCGATCTCACCTGATGGAGCCGAAACGTTGCAGCTTTACGCCGTAACGACTCCGGTGGATGTGTTGCGCAAGGGCGGGTTTGGACTCACGAACATTTATGCCGATCTGGCGGATGGCGATTTCTATGGGAGCGAGGCTTTTGGGTCGGGCTTTTATGGCACGAGGAGCGTGTCTCTCAATGCGAGTGCGCTGGCGGCAATTACGGCGGCCCGAGGACAGGACTTCGCCATCGGGGGCGCGCTGGCTTCAGCGTCGTCAGACCCGATTTACAACGAATTCATCAGCTTTCCCGACTACTCCTCGGCGCAAGTGATGTTGCAACTGCAGATCCTCGTCCCGAATCAGCCGTCCGTTCACGGTCAACCCGAAAGAACGTTTCTTTACTCGAATGAAGTGCTGATTTCCGTGCATACGTGCGGGGCCGAGCCGCTGGCTCATCATTGGTTCGTGAATGGCACCAACGCCGGTTCCACCGGCAGCAATCCTCAATTCTTCTTTCGCCAGGCACCTTCTTCGCCAGCGCCGGTGTTCGCCGTGGTCAGTAACAGCTTCGGCATGGCCACGAGCGCGGTCGTGCAAGTGCATCGCATTCCCGCGCGCATCGACCTGCCCTACACCAACCTGGTTTTGCGCGTGGGCGATTACTACTCTTCGATTTCTCCCATTGTCTGGTCCTACACGTATCCCGTGGGTTACGTTTGGCTCAAGGACGGCGCGCCGTTTCACTATGACCCGTATTTCTTTTTTGGTCCGGCGCAAACAACGGACTCGGGCAATTACGTTCTCGTGGTGAGCAACTCTTTTGGCGAGGTTACGAGCCCGACTCTGCGCCTGGAAGTGGTGGAGACACCGCCGATATTTTGGGAACAGCCGCGTGACGTGATCGTGCCGCTCGGTTCCTACGCTTACTTGAACTTCCATGCAGTCGGCGGACCGCCGCCGATCACGCGCTGGTACCATGATGACGTGCCGCTTCCGGTCAGCAGCAACTCATTCTTGAATCTCGATAATGTGACGTGGAGCGACGCGGGCAATTACTACGTCGTCGCGAGCAACGCCTCCGGCGTCGTGACCAGCGACGTAGCGACGGTGACGATTGTTCTCGACCCACCTGTGTTCACGGTGCAACCACAGAGCCGCGTCGTGTATCCAGGCCACTCCATTTTTTTTGGAGTGCACGTGGATGGCCAGCCGGGTCCGGAAACGCGCTGGTATTTCAATGGCCAACTCGTTCCCGGCGGCTTCAATTCTCTCACGCTGCCCAACGTCACTTCGAACGATGCCGGCGCGTACATTTGCGTGGCCAGCAACGCCTCCGGCGTCGTAACGAGCCAGGTCGCGACGCTCACGGTGCTCTACGTTCCGCCCGTGGTGAGCACGCTGCAGGACATCGCGGTACCAGCGGGCAATGTCGCGTCGTTCTACATCACGCTGTCCAATCCGCCCGCGCAGGTGCAGTGGCGGTTGAATGGCACGAACATTCCCGGCGCGTCGTTTTCCCTGCCGCTTTACGGCGGAAGTTTTTTTCACAGCTACAACCTGGGAGTCGTGGACATGGCCGAGGGCGGCCTCTACTCCGCTGTGTTCAGCAACGCCTACGGGTTTACCACCAGCCGCGTCGCATCGTTGACCGTGACGACCGAGCCGCCGTTTTTTGAGGAGCAACCCCATTTTTCTCCCGACGCCGCGCTGGAAGGCTCGACCGTGGAACTTCAACTCGATGTCAATGGAGCGCCGCCGCCGCAACTCTTCCTCTATCGGAACGGCACGAACACCGGGTTGTCATTCCAGGGCAACTTTTTCGAACTGCCCGGCGTCACTCTGGCCGACAGCGGCGATTATTTCATCGTCGCCAGCAACATCGTCGGCATGGCCACGAGCGCGGTGGCGCGACTTGAGGTGCAACGTGCCGGTCCGTTGGATCGCTGGAACGTGCGCAGTCCTTTTCCGCAGGCGAACGATCTCTTTGCAGTCGCGTACGGCGGCGGCAGGTTCGTCGCCGTTGGCCGCAACGGCGCGCTCATCTCCTCCGCCGATGGCACGAATTGGAATCGCCACAGTATTCGCACCAACGCGGAATTGCAGGGAGTGACTTATGGCGGTGGCCGATTCGTGGTCGTGGGCGAAGGGAGTCTCATTCTCACCTCCACCAATGGCGAAAACTGGGTCACGGCGCCGGTCAGTCCGTTGATCGAGTTTTTTGATGTCACTTATGGCAATGGCCGATTCGTCATTGCGGGCCGGCCGAACTTCACGGCGTCGCCCAAGATTCTCGTCAGTTCCAACGGGCTCGATTGGGTGGATGCCACGTTCCTGACGCCGTCGGCAAGCTGGCTGCGAGCTATCGCGTACGGGGCGGGCGCGTTCGTGACCATCGACGCTGGTTCGCAGGCGTTGCGCTCGACGGACCTCGCCACCTGGACGACGACGGCCAGCAGCCTCAACGCCTCGGAATCCGTGAAGTTCCTCGAAGGCGGTTTCTTCGTCACGGGTCAGGGCGGCCGCATCGCGCAATCTTCGGACGGAATTTCATGGACGGTGCAAATCGTGAACACGCTGCGGCTCTACGACGTTGCTCACGGCAGCGGCGCTTACGTCGCCGTCGGCGCTCGTGGTTTGATTATGCGCTCCGCAGATGCGACAGCGTGGACGCCCGTCCCATCATCCACTGTCAATCGCCTCGAAGGCATCGTTTATGGCAACAACCTCTTCGTTGCCGTGGGCGAGAGCGGGACGATTCTGACTTCGAGCAATGGCCAATCGTGGGCGAACCAGCTTCGCGTCACTGGCGAGGACCTGGATGGAATGACCGTTGGCGGCGGACTCGCCGCGGCAGTCGGCAAGAACGACACGATTCTCACTTCGCCCAATGGCCGGGATTGGACGCGGGCGACTATGCCGCCGTCCACCAACGGCGAGCCGCGCGACTGGCACGGCGTTGGGTATGGCGACGGCAAATTCGTCGTGGTGGGCCAGACGAAGGACATCCTCGTTTCGAGCAACGGCGTGGATTGGGAAAAGCACGGCTACGACACGCCGGTTTTCAATCCCTATCTCAAGAGTGTCACCTACGCGGCGGGTGTGTGGGTCGCCGTGGGCACGCAAGGCCATCTTCTGACTTCCTCCGATGCCAGGTTCTGGCTGCCGTTTGATGCCACCGTCCTGTACGACCTGAACGAAGTGACTTATGGCAACGGTATGTTTGTGGTCGTGGGCGATCGCGCCCCCGATCCGAATGCGACGATACTTACCTCCACCAATGGTACGAACTGGATCAATCGCAGCATCGCCACCGGTAAGAACGCGCGCGGAATTACTTTCGCCGATGGTCTGTTTGTGATGACTCTCAATGATGGACGGATCCTCCACACCAGGGATCCCAATAGCTACAACTGGTTCGAGGCGCTTACTGGCGTGAATCAGGAAGGCAACAACCTGCGCGGCGCCACTTCGAGCAACGGCCTGTCCGTGGCCGTCGGGAACACCGGCCTGATCATCACTTCCACCAATGCCACTGCCGAAACCTACAACTGGGTCTGGCGCCGACGCGTCACGCCCACTGAAGAAAACCTGCACGCCGTGCGCTACATCAACGGCACGTTCGTGGCCGTGGGGAATGCCGGCACCATTCTTCAGTCCGACCCGCTCATCTCGCAACTCGCCGCCACACGGGAAGGAACAAATCTCCGCCTGACCTTCAGCAGTCCCGACGAGCGCATCTTCAAGCTTCAATACGCGGACGAGTTCGCGGCGTTTCCACCGGCCAATCCCTGGCACGATCTGGCGTTCATCACGAACGTCATCGGCACCGTCGATTACACGGTGCCACTCCCGGCGGGGGGCGGGCACAAATTCTACCGCGTCATCGCACCGTAGAACGCCGCTCTCGCTTTTCGCGCAGTCGAAAGCTCAAAGATTTGCAGAATCAATTCCGGGGCTTCCCAAGTATTTCGGAATTGAAGAGGGCCTCATTCCGCCAGTGACTGCCCTTTACTGCGCTGTTGCTGAAAAAAAGTGCGGAGCAATTGGGCGCATTCTTCGCCGCGTACGCCGCTGGTAATCATGCAGCGATGATTGAGCGAGGGAAATTGCAGCAGATTGAGAGCGCTGCCAGCCGCGCCCGCTTTCGGATCGAGCGCGCCAAACACCACGCGCTCGAAACGCACGTGGACGATTGCGCCCGCGCACATCGGGCATGGCTCCTTGGTGATGTAGAGCGTGCAATCGTTGAGTCGCCAGTCGCCCACGGCCTGCTCGGCCTGCGTGATGGCGAGCATCTCGGCGTGCGCCGTGGCATCCTTGAGCAATTCCACCTGGTTGAACGCCCGCGCTATGATGCGCCCTTCACGCACCACGACGGCGCCGATGGGAACTTCTTCCGCTTCGAACGCCTTGGCCGCCTGACGCAGCGCTTCGCCCATGAAGTAGTGGTCGCTTTGGAGATCGATGATGGGGTCCACGGTCAAACTCCAAACTCCAAACTCCAAATTCCAAACAAACCCCAAAATCCAAATTCCAAACCGGAGTCCGGCGCCGTTCGACTGCCTTTGGGATTTGAGATTTGGAATTTATTTGGGATTTGGGATTTGAGATTTGGAATTTTAGTCATGTCACACGCGCGGAAAGAGTTGCGACTGGAGCGGCGGCCGCGATTCCTCCGTGCTCCAGTGTGTCGTTCCGTCCGCGCGCCATTCCCAGTGCGCCGCAAAGAAACCGCCGCGGTGCCGCCAGAAGAGCGGCCAGATAATGTCACGGTCGGTTTGCGGAATGTTGAGCGAAGCAACCTTCTCGCGAGAAAAGAAACTGAACGTTCCTTCACGATGCTGGGGCGGGCATTCCTGCAAGCGTGTCTTGACCTCGAAAAGAAAAATGAGCCAGTGGGCCTGACCGGCATAGGCGTGTTCGCTCACGAGGCCGGTCAACCGCAAGTCGTTCGGATTGATCTTCAGCCCAAGCTCTTCTTCGGCCTCGCGGCACGCGGCGACGTAAGGAGACTCGCCTTCCTCGATGTGAACTTTCCCGCCACACGGACTCCAGAAACCGCGGTTCGGCTCCTGCGTGCGTTCGATGAGCAACACTTCATCTCTCCCATTGAAGCAATAGAGCAGCGTGGCGACTTTGTAGGGCAGGCGGAGAGACGGGGCACTCACATCATCCCCCAATCTGCGACTTGAGCGCGTCGCAAATACGATTGCTCCAGTCCTTGAGCACGGCGGCATCGCGGCCTTCCATGAGCAGGCGCGCCTTTGGCTCGGTGCCCGAGTAGCGGAGCAGCACGCGCCCGCCGTCGGTCTTTACCGCGGCTTCCGCCTTGGCCACGAGATCGAGCACGCCATTCAGTTGCTCGAACGGACGCTTCTCGCGCACGCGCACGTTCGTGACGAGTTGCGGATAGCGCGTCCAACATTGCTTGAGTTCCGAGAGACGCGCGTTCTGTGATTTGATAATGCGGAGGATTTGCAAGGCGGCGACGAGCCCATCACCCGTCGAACTGAAGTCGCGAAAGATCAAATGGCCGCTTTGCTCACCACCCAGGTTGTAATCCTCGCGCAACATTTCATCGATGACGTTCTTGTCGCCTACGGGAGTCCGCACGACGCGTCCGCCGGCTTTCGTAATCGCGGCATCGACGCCTGCGTTGCTCATGACCGTGGCCACGACGGTTTGTTTGGACAGCGTTCCTTTTGCCAGCATATCCAGCGCGGTAATGACCATGATGTCGTCGCCATCGATGAGCGTGCCGTTTTCATCGCACAACAGAACACGGTCCGCATCGCCATCGTGAGCGATGCCGACATCCGCGCGATGCTCCCGCACTTTTGCGCACAGGGCGTTGGGGTGCATCGAGCCGCAATCCTTGTTGATGTTCGTGCCGTCCGGTTGATTGCCATAGACGAACAGCTCGGCACCGAGTTCGCGCAGCACGCACGGCGTGGCTTTGTACGCGGCGCCATTCCCGCAATCCACGACCACGCGCACGCCTTCGAGCGTCATGCGCCGCGGAAACGATGCCTTCGCGTATTCGATGTAACGGCCCAGCGCGTCGTCGATGCGCACGGCCTTTCCAATTGCGCTGGCGGTTGGACGAATGCTTTCGATCTCGCCGCTGAAGACAAGATGTTCGATTTCGCTTTCGATCTTGTCATCGAGTTTGTAGCCGTCGCCGCGGAAGAATTTGATCCCGTTGTCATCGTAAGGATTGTGCGAGGCCGTAATGACGATGCCCGCGTCCGCGCGCAAACTCCGCGTCGTGTAAGCGACACCCGGCGTCGGCAATGGCCCGATGAACAGCACGTCCACACCCATCGAAAGCACCCCGGCGGAAATCGCGTTCTCCAGCATGTAGCCGGAGAGGCGCGTGTCTTTGCCGATGACGATTTTGTGTTTCTCGCGCCCGCGGGATTGCGCCGCGACGTTTTTGAAAACGTGCGCGGCGGCGCGCCCGAGCTTGAGCGCTGTTTCGGCGGTGACCGGTTCGATGTTCGCGGTGCCGCGAACACCATCCGTCCCAAAAATTTTTTGTTTCGTCATTCGATACTCAACGAATTTGTTTGTGGTTGCATCCCTCCACGCCCGCCCGAAGGCCGATCCTGCCCCGCGAAGCGAATCGTCAGCCAAATCAGAATCGCCAGCACCAGCGCGAAAAGCTTGCGCCGGAAATTATGAAAAATCAGGTCACGGAACGCCATGTTGCTTGGAAGCGGACTTCACCACCGCCGGCCCCGGCTTGAAATGATCGAACAGAAACGCACGGAAGCGATCCAGCCAGGTGCGTTGCTTGTCCGGTTGCAACAGGACGCTGCTCAGAAAGGCGCGCAGTTCTTCCACGCTCAGCCCGCGCACAAGTTCGCCCTTGTAAGCATATGAAATCGAACCGGTCTCCTCGGACACGACCACAACAACGGCGTCAGTCTCTTCGCTCAGGCCAATCGCCGCGCGGTGCCGGGTGCCAAGTGATTTGTTCAAATCGTGCCGGCGCGTGAGCGGAAAAATGCAGGCCGCGTAAGCGATGCGGTCGCCTTTGATGATTACGCCCCCATCGTGAATCGCGTTGTTCGGGAAAAAAATCGTTTCGAGCATTTCCGGCGTGGCGATGCAATCCACGGGAATGCCCGACTCCGCGGCGTCCTGAAGTTGAATCGACTGCTCGATGGCAATGAGCGAGCCGATGCGCACATCTGCCAGCCGCTCGACCGTCTGGACGATGACCTCGATGTTCTCGCGTTGTTCGTGCGCGGTGTAAAAAATCTGCATTGAGCCAAGCTGCGCCAGCATCCGCCGAATTTCGGGTTGAAAAATCACGATGACGGTGACGGCAAAAAACGGGGAGAAAATACCGAGCAGCCAGCGCAGCACCTGCAGTTGAAGGACGTTGGCAATCAGGCCGAGCGTGAGCAGCAGGAAAAGTGTACCGGTGAAAATCGCGGCGCCCCGCGTGCCGCGGACGAACGAAGCCATGTAGTAGATCCCCACCGCCAGGATGAGAATCTCCAGCACTGGTCTCCAGATTTGCTCGATGTCCGGCATCACTTTCGTTTCGCTTGAATGGCTTCCATCATCCGCAGCGCCTGCTTCGTTGCCATCACGTCGTGCGTTCGAATTATTTGCGCTCCTGCTTCGAGCGCGGCGACCGCGCACACGAGTGACCCCGGCAAACGTCCCGCGGTTTCCTTCGCGCCGGTCACGCTGCCGATGAACCCTTTTCGCGACGCGCCGACCAGCAGCGGGCGCTGATACGTTCTAAAGTGCCCTAGTCCCGCCAACAATTCCAAATTATGTTCCAAACTTTTTCCGAAACCAAGGCCCGGATCCAAAATGATCTGCTCCCGTGAGACGCCGCACTCGGCCAGACGGCTCAATCGTTCATCGTAAAACTTCGCGACATCATGAAGCACGTCGCGGTATTGCGGATTGCGTTGCATCGTTTGCGGCGTTCCCTGCATGTGCATCAGCACGTAGGCCGCGCCGCTGTCGCGCGCGATTTCCCACATCGCCGCGTCGTCCCGGTTCGCGCCCACGTCATTGATGATGCTGGCGCCGGCCTCGATGGCGGCCCGCGCGACGGCGGGTTTCATGGTGTCGATGGAAATGGGGATGCCGGTTTTACTGGCCTGCATCAGACCCCGAAGAACCGGCAGCACCCGCCGCAACTCCTCGTCTTCGGAAACGGGTGTGGCATTCGGCCGCGTCGATTCCCCTCCGATGTCGAGGATGTCCGCGCCTTCCTCGACCAGTTGCAACGCGTGCTTGATGGCTTTCTGTGCATCAAAGAACTGTCCGCCGTCAGAAAAAGAATCCGGCGTGACGTTCACGACGCCCATGACCATCGCGGGGCGTGGAAACTGAAATTGAAATTGACGGGCGCGGAGCAACATGGCGTTGCGCGACACTTTCGGGATGAACGGTTCGCTGTCAATTGTCAGTTGTCAGTTGCGAAATCTTCAACGACGAACAACGAACGACGGACAACTGGCGACTGAGACGCAAGAAGATTGAAATGCCTTCTCGCATTCCCCACTGTTCGCCGCGATGCAGGAAAATGATCAGGGCGATCCACTGGATGAGTTGCTGACGTGCCGGCTGGATTTCGGACGACGCAAGTCCGAGCCATGCACCATTGTCATCTTTGGCGCGAGCGGCGATCTCACCGCGCGCAAGCTCATCCCGGCGCTCTACCATTTGTTCGCGGCGAAACAATTGCCCACGCCGTACCGGATCATCGGCTTTGCCCGCCGCGAAAAGAGCGACGAGGCCTGGCGGGAAGAACTGAAGCAGGGTCTTGAGAAGTATTCCCGAACGAAGAAAGCTGATCCGGCGCTATGGAATGAGTTCGCCGCGAATGTCCTCTATTGCCAGGGCGAGTTTGGCGATCTGGAGGCCTACAAGAAGTTGAAGCAGATGATCGACGGCTTCGAGCACGATGGCCTTCGCCAGAACCAACTTTTCTATCTCTCCACATCGCCGAGCCAGTTCGCGGAAGTAGTCGAGCATTTGCACAATGCGGATTTGCTGCACAAAGATCGTCCGCCGGGCGCGGGCTGGGAGCGCATCGTTGTGGAGAAACCCTTCGGCCACGACCTGCCTTCGGCCCGCTCGCTGAATGCCGACCTCACGAAATACGCGCACGAGCGGCAGATCTTTCGCATCGACCATTATCTCGGCAAGGAAACGGTACAGAACATTCTCGTGTTCCGTTTCGCGAACTCGATCTTCGAGCAGCTCTGGAACCGCCAGTGCGTTGATAACGTGCAAATCACCGTCGGCGAAAAACTCGGCGTCGGTTCGCGCGGCGGTTACTACGAAGAAGCCGGCGCGCTGCGTGACATGGTGCAGAACCATTTGCTCCAGGTGCTCGCCCTCTCCGCGATGGAACCGCCCACGTCGCTTGAAGCCGAAGCCATTCGCGATGAAAAAGTGAAGTTGCTCCGTTCCATTCGTCCGTTGCACCCAAGCCAGGTCGCGACCAACGTCGTGCGCGCTCAATACACCGAGGGCGTAATCGACGGCAAGCCGGTGCCCGCCTATCGCCAGGAAAACAAAGTGAGGCCCGGATCGAACGTGGAGACTTACGTGGCGGCAAAGTTCTACATCGACAACTGGCGTTGGTCCGGCGTGCCGTTTTATTTGCGCACGGGAAAGTATCTGGCGCTGAGCGCCAGTGAAGTGCGCGTGCAATTCCGCCCCACGCCCAGCGTGCTTTTCGCGGCGCAGTGCGGGCCAAAGCTCGACGCGAATTCTATCACGTTGCGGTTGCAGCCGAACGAAGGCATCACGCTGCGCATCAATGGAAAAATTCCCGGCACCACGTTGCAATTGCGTCCCGTGCGAATGCACTTCAGTTACGACACCGAATTCGGGGCTTATACCCCGGAGGCTTATGAACGGCTGCTGTTGGAAGCCATCGAGGGTGACGCGACGCTTTTCATCCGTCGCGACGAAGTGGAGACGGCATGGAGCATTGTCGATCCGATTCGCGCGGGTTGGGGTGAGGAAACACTGACGGAACGCGAGTTTTATGCGGCAGGCGGTTGGGGACCGGTAGCAGCGGACCAGTTGCTCTCAGTGCGCGGCCATGCCTGGCGTAACCCGCAGCCATTGAGCTAATGGGCGGCAGGAGTTCAGGTTCAAAGTCCAAAGTTGGACCGCGAACAAACGTTGAACCTTGAACCTTAAACTTTGAACTCCCAGTATGGAGCCATGCTTGATGTGAAACTGTCCACGCTCTCAGTCATCCTGGGACTGGTGGTGGTGCTGCCGAGCCTGTTTGGCTTGTTCAAGCCCAAGGAATTCGCCGAGGCGGTGCGAAGATTCCCGCGGCAAACGCCGGTGGGCTATGTGCTGATGCTGCTCGGCACAGTGTGGTTTCTGTACTACGTCAGCCAGGAAACCGTCTCCGACTTTGCGAACATCAAAAAGTTTTTCTACATCCTCTTCGGCGCGGTGGGCATCGGGAGCTGTTTTTACGTGAAGGACTATTTGCCGGTGCGCGGGCTGGCTGTGCTGTTTTTGCTGGTGGCGAAACTGATGGTGGACACGGCGCGCTGGCAGGACACGGAGTGGCGGCTCGTGATCGCGACGTGGGCTTACGCGCTGGCGGTGGCGGGGATGTGGTTCACCATTTCGCCGTGGCGCTTGCGGGACATTCTGAATTGGTCCGTGGCGACTGAATCGCGCACGCGCGTAACCAGTGGCCTGCGCGTCGCGTTCGGATTGTTCGTGGTCGTGCTAGGCCTGACGGTGTTCAAAACGGTCGAGAAAAAATCGAGTGCCGCGAGCGTTCGGCCCACAGCAGATCTGGGCGCATGAAGAAACCGTGGCTCATCGGGTGCGGAATCGCATTCCTGCTGGGGCTGGCGGTGATTGCCGCTGTTGTTCTCTTTTTCACGTACGTGTCGCAGGATCCCAAAGGCCTGCTGGTCCAACTGGAAGGGCCGGATGAAGTGAAGCAAGGCGAGACATTCGATCTGATTGTCAACGTCGTGAACGAGCGCGCGAACAAGCCGCTGAAGGTGACTTCCATCGACATCGGCGAGGACTACTTGAAGGCATTCGCCGTTGTTTCCACGGAGCCGAGGGCCAGATCCAGCCAGCACGTGCCGGTGGATGACAGCCGCAGTTACGAGTTCGACGTGAGCGTTCCGCCACGGAGCACGAATATTTTCAAATTTCGCCTGCGCGCCCGGGAGACAGGAATTTTCAGCGGCGACCTCGATGTGTGCGAAGGCACGCGCTTTCTTACCACGGTCGTGGAGACCGAGGTCAAGTAACGCGCCGTGGTCCCCGGCGATCTTAATCCCAAAGGCCGCATCCTCGTGGTGCGCGGCGGCGCGATTGGCGATTTCATTCTCACGCTTCCGGCGCTGGCGGCATTGCGAAAACAATTTCCGCAGACCTGGATCGAAGTGCTCGGCTACCCGCAAGTAGCTTCGCTGGCCACACTGGCCGACTGCGCGAACGGCGTCCGTTCCATCGAGGCACGGCCATTGGCAGGGTTCTTCGCGCGGCACGGCGAGTTGAACAAGGAACTCTCTGATTACTTCGGTGCGTTCAACATCATCATTTCCTACCTCTACGATCCCGATGAAATTTTTCGCGATAACATCGCGCGTTGTTCAAAGGCGCAATTCATCGCCGGGCCGCATCGGCCGAATGCGGCGGAGAATGTTCACGCGACGGAAGTCTTCCTCAAGCCGCTCGAACGGCTGACGATCTTCGAGGCCGATCCTGTGCCGAGGCTGAAGTTGTCGGCCATGGGCCGGCAGGAGCGCGGCGGCACGCTGGCGATCCATCCCGGCAGCGGAAGTGACAGGAAGAATTGGCCCGAAGAACATTGGGAGGAATTGTTGAAGCGCATCGTCCTGGAAACACGCTCGCGCGTGCTGCTGGTCGGCGGCGAAGCTGAAGAAGAACGGCTGCAAAGGCTCGCGACAATCGTGCCGGTCGAGCGGCTGAACGTGGCCCTTCGCCAGCCGCTCGCTGAACTGGCCGGGCGACTGGCGTGGTGCGATGCGTTTGTCGGCCACGATTCGGGAATCACTCATCTCGCGGCGGCGGTTGGCTTGCGCGGCGTAGTGCTCTGGGGCGAAACGAATCCGAACATCTGGCGCCCGCGCGGTGACTTCGAACTGCTGCGTGACGAGAATGGACTCGCGAATCTCGCCGTTGCTCGTGTGTTCCAGTCGGTCCTCGCTCATGGGTTGGGCGGCTGACCATTCACGATTCACAGTCGTGCGACGTTCAGACATCTCGGCCGCTCGCGACGAATTTCTCGCGGGCGAAGCTACTGCGGGTCATAAACCCGCGCTCCAACCCGGCATCTGTGCTTGCGGCCTTCGCATCGGCGATTCACAACAATGACATGAATTTACTGCGTCCTGGCCACACTGCGGGTTGGCTCGTTGCAATCGTGTTTCTTGTCGGCGTCGCAAACCTTCACGCAGCCGCGTCCCGTCCGAATATCATCGTCATTCTGTCAGACGACGTCGGCTATTCGGACATCGGTTGCTACGGCGGCGAGATTCAAACGCCGAACCTTGATTCACTTGCAAAGAACGGCCTGCGCTTCACTCAGTTCTACAATACGGCGCGCTGTTGTCCGACGCGCGCGGCGCTGCTCACGGGATTGTATCCACACCAGGCTGGCATCGGCCACATGGTCAGTGACGGCGGGCACGAGGGCTATCGCGGAGAATTGAATCGCCGTTGCGTGACCATCGGGGAAGTGCTGCGGCCCGCCGGGTATTCCACCTACATGGCGGGCAAATGGCACGTCACGCGGAACGCGCACATCAAACCCGAAGGGCCGAAAGACAGTTGGCCGGTTCAGCGCGGCTTCGATCGCTTCTATGGAACCATCACCGGTGCCGGAAATTATTTCGACCCGGCGATGCTCACGCGCGACAACACCTGCGTCACTGCTTTCAGCGATCCGGAGTATCGCCCGGCGCGCTACTACTACACGGACGCGCTGGCGGATCAGACGGTGCGCTTCATTCGCGAGCACCACGAGCGCACGCCGCAGAAACCGTTCTTCGCTTATCTCGCGTTCACTGCCGCGCACTGGCCGTTGCACGCGCTGGAGGAAGATATCGCAAAGTACCGTGGCAAATATGATGTGGGCTACGAACCGATTCACCGTGCGCGCCTCGAGAAGATGAAGCAACTCGGCCTTATCGATCCGAAGTGGCAGCCCGCGCTGTTGAAAGGCAATTGGGCCAGCGTGTCAAACAAAGCGTGGGAAGCGCGCTGCATGGAAGTTTACGCCGCGCAACTCGACCGTATGGACCAGGGCATTGGCCGAGTGGTGGATGAATTGCGGCGGCAAGGCACGCTCGACAACACGCTCATCTTCTATATGCAGGACAACGGCGGCTGTGCGGAAGGCATGGGACGAGGCCGTCAGGCGCGCCCACGCAAAGCCGTGGAGCCAAAGCCCGCTGACTACGTGTTCGTAAATCATCGCGGGCCGCACGTGCGCGATGGCCGCCCTTATCGCGTCGGGCCGGACGCAATGCCGGGGCCGGAAGACACTTACATCGCGTACGGCGAAGCGTGGGCCAATGTGAGCAACACGCCGTTCCGCGAATACAAACATTGGACTCACGAAGGCGGCATCAGCACGCCGTTAGTGGTTCATTGGCCGAAGGGAATTGCAGCGTCGCGCCGCGGCAAACTCGAAGCGCAGCCCGGCCATCTTATCGACATCATGGCGACATGCGTCGATGTCGCCGGTGCAAAGTATCCGCGCACCGTCGGCACTAATTCCATTCGGCCAATGGAAGGCGTGAGTCTCGCGCCGGCATTTCGTGGCAGATCATTGGGTCGCAAGAACCCAATCTTTTGGGAGCACGAAGCCAATCGCGCCGTGCGTGATGGACGTTGGAAACTCGTCGCGAAGGAAAACAAGCCATGGGAACTCTACGACATTCAAATCGACCGCACCGAGCAGCACGATCTTTCGAGCGCGGAACCGAAACGCGCGCAACAACTTGCCGCCCAGTGGGAGGCTTATGCCGCGCGCGCGAACGTGTTGCCGCTCGGCGGTTGGCGTGACCGCGCCGGAGGCACCAATGCCAGCCCCGCGCTGGAATTCACGCTGGCAGATGGCGATCATCTGGAACGCGCGGATGCGCCGAACATCTTCGCGCGCGGGTTCAGCATCTCAGCCCGGTTCGACACGGAGGGCAAAGACGGCGTGATTGTCGCGCAAGGCGGTTCCGGCCAGGGCTTCGCGCTTTTTGTGCAAAACGGAAAACTCGCCTTCTCATTGCGCCGCGGCACAGTGCTGACAACGACCGCGGCGATTCCCGTCAGTTCAGGACTGCACACGGCCAAAGCCACGGTGATGAAAGGCGGCGCAATTATTCTCGCGCTCGATGATCAATCTTCCGTGTCGGCCCAGGCTCCCGGGCTTCTCCAGCAAATGCCCGCGGATGGTCTCGACGTGGGCGAAGACGCTGGCGGACTCGTGGGCCCATACAAGGAAGAGAACAGCTTCGGCGGACGCATCGAATCTGTTCACATCAAATTGCAATAGCGTTCATTGCTCTCCGAGAACTTGGCGCATCAAACTTTTCACCGGCGCGCCAGTGTTACGAAGTAACAAAAAAAAATCGTTTTGCGCAGAAGTTTGTTGTCTCGCATTGCGCGTTTTGATTTCCTCCGCGCCCATTACCCAGACAGATCAAAAAAATGTTAGCAACGATTGGCAACCTCCTTGGCCGCAAGTCGTCCAAATCGGCGACTCCGGCTGTTCGTCCCTCATTCCCAACTTCCACTTCCGCATCGTCCTCGCGCCGCCGTGAAGACCCGCGTGATATTTACGCGCGCGTCTTTCGCTGGAAACCGTGCGCGAAGTTCCCGGAACCGCCGGTGAGCGTGGAGATCGTCGGGTCGTTCACGCGCTGGCAGACGGTGTCGCTCACGCACGACCCGGTGCAGAACACCTGGTCGATCACGATTAACGGCATTCCCGGCAAACGCACCCACCACTACATGCTGCTGGTGGATGGAAAGCCGGTGTTCGATCCGGCGTGCGATGGTTTTGCGCTGCCGCAAGGTTTCGATGAAGAGCAATTCGCGTTGCCGACGGAAAAAGGCCCGCGTGTGCTGATGCTCTTCTCGCAGACCAAATAGCGGACGCGCCAATAACGTGCCGCCAGCATCCTGCTGGCGAACCGTGCTGACCGAGAACGCGCCAGCAAGATGCTGGTGGCCCGTTGCGCCTCACGGCCAAAGATACCCTTGCGCCAATTCGCGAAACGACGCGACTTGCGCTCGTTGCCACGTCTCGTCGCGATTCAATTCGGCGGCCAGCGCGGCGGCCACGTCGGGAGCAGCTTCCATCGCTGCGCGCGCATCCAGCACCAACATCCGCGTGCGGCGAGCGAGAACGTCTTCCACAGTCCGCGCCATTTCCTTCCTGGCGGCTCGAACAATCGTACCCGCGCTCACGGCTTCGGACCAACTTTGCTGGGTTTCTGCCCCGTGTAACCGCAAGTCGTGCGTTTGCGAGAGACGCGATTCCAAGCCAGCCACTTGCGCGGCCTGGCCCGCGACGTCTTCGCCCATCTTTCGGTACGTGGTCCATTTGCCCCCAGTGATGGTTACTAGCCCTGAATTCGACACCACAATCGTATGATCGCGGGCCAGGCGCGCGGTGTTGCGGGTCGCGCCGGCTTTCACCAATGGGCGGAGGCCGGCAAATGTGCTGAGGATGTCGCGTTCGGTCGGCGCTTTCGCGAGATAACGCGCGGCGTGTTCCAGGAGAAATTCAATTTCACGCGCGAGCGGGCGCGGCTCCAGCGGCGTCTCGCTCACAGGCGTGTCCGTTGTTCCGATGACAACGTGATCGTGCCAGGGAATCGCGAACAGCACGCGGCCATCCTTCGTCTTCGGCACCATCAGCGCGCTCTCGCCGGGTAAGAATGATTTGTTCACGATAATGTGTGCGCCCTGGCTGGTGGTGACGAGCGGCTCGGCACTTTCATCATCGAAGCGGCGAATGGAATCGGTGAAGACGCCCGTCGCGTTAATCACGACGCGGGCGCTCACTTCGAACTCCTTGCCGCTCTCTTCGTCGCGGGCGATAACGCCACCAATTCGTCCGTTCTGTTTGAGCAACCGAGTGACGCGCACGTAGTTCGCCGCCCAGCCGCTGAGTTCGTGAAGAGTTTGCGCCAGCGCAATGGCCAGCCGCGCGTCGTCGAACTGGCCGTCGAAGTATTGGACGCCGCCGCGCAGTCCGTGCGCCGCCACTGTGGGTAGTTCCCGCAAAGCCTGATCGCGCGAGATCATTTTCGATTGGCCGATGCTGAATTCACCGGCCAGCGCGTCGTAGAGTTTCAAGCCGACGCCGTAGAACGCGCGGTCGAACGGGCCGTAAGCCGGAACCACGAACGATTGTTTGCGCGTGAGGTGCGGCGCATTGCGCAAGATCAGCGCGCGTTCACGCAGCGAATCACGCACGAGTGAGATGTTGCCCTGCTTCAAGTAGCGCACGCCACCGTGGATGAGCTTGGTGCTGCGGCTGGAAGTGGCCTTCGCGAAATCGTGTTGCTCCAACAGCAGCGTGCGATAGCCGCGCGACGCTGCATCCACCGCTGTGCCCAGTCCCGTCGCGCCGCCCCCGATGACGAGCACGTCCCAACGCATGGAGCGATCTGCGATGGCGCGGAGTGACTCGTCGCGATTCATCTCGCTGACTGTAGCAGCCGACGTAAGGAGGCTCTGATCAATTTCGGATTTCAGATTGCGGATGCAGATTGGAAAGAGTGAGCCTCGTTACCTCGGCTGCTACGAGGTTAAGAAATCCAGTGCCTCGCCCGGCCCAGAGCTTTTTCCCAACCGACAGACAATAGTTTGCGCGCCACCGGTTTCATCGCCGGAACAAAACGCCGGTCGGTTTGCCACTGCGCTGCAATCTCGGATTGGTCTTTCCAAAAACCGACTGCGAGGCCAGCAAGATAGGCCGCGCCGAGCGCCGTCGTCTCTGAAACTTTTGGGCGCACCACGGGTACGCCGAGCAAGTCGGCCTGGAACTGCATCAGCAAATTGTTCGCGCACGCGCCGCCGTCCACGCGCAATTCCTTCAGGCGAATCTGCGAGTCGCTCTGCATGGCGTGAAGAACGTCGGCGACCTGGAACGCAATTCCTTCGAGCGCGGCGCGTGCGATGTGGGCGCGTGTCGAACCGCGCGTGAGGCCGATGATGAGGCCGCGCGCGTATTGGTCCCAATGCGGCGCACCGAGTCCGGCGAACGCGGGCACGACATAAACGCCGCCGTTGTCCGAGGCTTGCGACGCGAGTGATTCGACTTCGCTCGACGAAGAAATGATTTGCAGTCCATCGCGCAGCCATTGCACCACGGCGCCCGCGATGAAAATACTGCCTTCGAGCGCGTATTCGGTGCGGTTCCCGATGCGCCACGCCACGGTCGTAAGCAGATTGTTGCGCGACGCGATGGGCTTCGTCCCGGTGTTCATGAGCATAAAACATCCGGTGCCGTAAGTGTTCTTCACCATGCCGGGCTTCGTGCAGACCTGGCCGAACAACGCCGCCTGCTGATCGCCCGCGATTCCGGCGATTGGAATGGCCGCGCCGAGCAAGTTGCTCTCACCATAAACTTCGCTCGACGAACGAACCTCGGGAAGAATCGAACGCGGCACGCCGAAGAGCTTCAGCAATTCATCATCCCAATCGCCCGTTCGGATGTTGAAGAGCATCGTGCGCGAAGCGTTGCTGGGATCGGTGATGTGATGGCGTCCGCCCGTGAGGTTCCACACGAGCCACGAGTCCACGGTGCCGAAGGCAAGTTCGCCCGCGCGCGCTTTCGCTTTCGCGCCGGGGATGTTGTTCAGAATCCATTGGAGCTTCGTGCCGGAGAAGTAGGCATCAACGACGAGTCCGGTCTTGCGGCGAATGATTTTCGCGAGTCCGCGCGCTCGCAGCTTGTCGCAAGCGCGCGCGGTGCGACGGTCCTGCCAGACGATGGCATTGCAAATCGGTTTTCCCGTGGCGCGGTCCCACACCACCGTCGTCTCGCGCTGGTTGGTAATGCCAATCGCCGCGACATCATTGGCGGTGAGGCGCGCTTTGTTGAGCGCCTGCGCGGCAACGTTGGATTGAGTGGCCCAGATTTCCTGCGGGTCATGCTCCACCCAGCCCGGCTCCGGAAAGATTTGCCGGAACTCCTGTTGCGCGACGGAAATAATCGAGCCGCTGTGGTCGAAGACGATGGCGCGCGAACTGGTCGTGCCCTGGTCGAGTGCGAGAAT
>JGI10216J12902_100142271_pt1 | contig 19447 bp, 17 predicted proteins | sample KanNatreferecore_FD_12902 | JGI IMG/M metagenome (IMG submission 12902)
CCCACGGTCCCCGCGCACTCTGACTATGCGGATACGCTGACGTTCATTGCTACCGGGACATATTAGAGAACAAAGAACAGAGAACAGAGATACGCGAAGGAGGTTACCTATTAAGACCCGGCCCCAGGGCGGGTCTTCTTTCTTTTTTTCGGCCGGGGACCATTGACTTTCGTCCTTTTTTATGCCAGGGTCGCTCCACGATCTTTCTTACAGGAGCACAACAGATGAGCGATACGACCTCGCGCCGCGTCGGCAACGACACCTCCATCTCTTTCACCTTCGGTTGCGACTGCAAGGGCCGTCACCGCGGACGGGTCATGGACCTGGTCTGCATCTCCGCGGGCTACGCCCACGGTCACGCGCGGATATCTTCGGACGACGATGGTGACTGCTTGCTGCCGTTCCCTGTGGCCTCGCAAGAGGGGATGCGGATGCTCATGGTGGCCTGCGCCGACTGGCTGTCCGAGGCCGAACGCACCGCTTTCCTGGCGCTCGACGCCGTTTTGGCCCTGCCGGTGACCCTCACCGAAGGCGAATCCGCCATCCTTCGCGATCCCGCACGGTTCGCCACCTTCCACCAGTACGGATTCGTCGGCTTCTGACCTGACCCGCCTTACGCGGGTTTTTTCGTTTTTAGCACCGTGTATGGGCTTATCGTGAAATTATTTTCAACTCAGCGCGTCATATAGTATACTGTCCTTTAAGTAATCCACATTAGCCTCGTACGTGTATGAGACATAACCTCGCCAGTAAGATCGCGCCGCTCGTGGCCCTCGCAGGCCTCTTGGCGCCGTTCGCCGCCTCCAAGGCGCAAGTCACGGTCACGCTCACTGCGGGCGACCGGATCAAGCTCGCTTGTCCGGCGGGCGCCGCGCTCGATAACCCGTGCCGCTCGGTGTATTACTACGCCGCCGACAACAAGCGCTACGTCTTCCCGCACTCGAAGACGTACTTCACCTGGTATTCGGATTACAACAACATCAAGGAGGTGTCGCTCGAGCAGCTCGGCAGCATCACCATCGGCGGCAACGTGACGTACCGCCCCGGCCAGCGGATGGTGAAGATCACCACCGACCCGACGGTCTACGTCGTGTCCAAGAACGGCATCCTGCGGGCCATCCCGTCGGAGGCGGTCGCAGCCTCGCTCTTCGGTTCCAACTGGAACCAGCAGATCGATGACGTCGCGGACGCCTTCTTCATCAACTACAAAGTCGGTTCGCCGCTCGCGACCGCCGGTGAGTACGACAAGGCCCTGCTCGCCAGCGCCTCGCCCAACATCAACACGGACAAGCTGCTCATCGACCCGCCGGCAGGTTTCATCGACGTCCGCTCGTCCGACGGCTTCCGCCCGGCGACGCCGATGATCGTGGCCAACGGCACCAAGGTCACCTGGATCTCGCTCGATAACAGCGCGCCCCGGGTCGTCTCCGATCCGCAGACCGCACTTCCGGCCCTCGACTCCAACAACATGAAGATGGGAGGCACGTACTCCTACACCTTCAACACGGCCGGTACCGTGGATTACATGGACGCGAACATGACCTCGCACAAGGGCAAGGTCATCGTCCAGCCGTAAGTAGAGAAAGCGAAAAAGGCGCCGCCAACGCGGCGCCTTTTCATTTCTTTTGTCATCCTGCATATGATGCGGGACTCAGGAAAAACGCGAACACCGTGTGTTATAATGTCGCCAAGAACCACTAACACTGCGCTATGCCCAACAAAGTGAAATACGTCGACGGTTTCGTGCTGATCGTGAAAAAGAGCCGCATCGAGGCCTATCGAAAGATGGCGGAGGAGGGTAAGCGGCTTTGGAAGAAGTACGGGGCCTTGGATTACAAGGAATGTGTCGCCGACGACATGCGCATCAAGGGCATCACCCTGACCTTCCCGAAACTCGCGAAAACGAAGCCCGGCGAGGTCGTGGTCTTCTCTTACATCGGGTACCGGTCGAAGGCGCACCGCGACAGCGTGAACAAGAAGGTCATGTCCGATCCGTCCATGAAGCCGGGGTCGTGGGACGAAAAGTCGATGCCGTTCGACATGAAGCGGATGTCGGTGGGCGGGTTCAAGGTGCTGGTGAGCGGCTGATCTGTCCGCCGACCGCATATGTCCGACAGCCTCATCGCAAGGGCCGAAACCGTGATCGACGCGCCGGCCGCCAAGGTGTGGGAAGCGCTGACGAAGCCCGAGCTCATCAAGCAGTATTACTTCGGCACCGATCTCGCTACCGATTGGCAGGTCGGCAGCGCCATCACCTGGAAAGGGGAGTGGCAGGGAAAGACCTACGAGGACAAGGGTACCGTGCTTAAGGTCGAAGAGAACCGCGTACTGCAGTACTCGCACTTCAGCCCGCTGATGGGCAAGCCGGACGCGCCTGAGAACTATCACACGGTCACGGTCATGCTCGAAGACGAAGGCGAAAAGACCAAGGTGACGTTGACCCAGGACAACAACGCGACCGAAGAGGCACGCGGCCACTCTGAGAAGATGTGGATCTCGATGCTCGAAGGGCTGAAGAAGCTGCTCGAGAAGTGATATGGAGGCGGAACCGGCCGATGCGCCGGTTTTTCTGGATCCCGGGTCATGGACTCGGTACCTGGTACCGGGGGGACATGTTGACGGACTTGCGCGGTTCGCGCGAGGAGTGGTACGAGGTCGGCGGTATGCCCAGGCCCCACGGCAGGACATCGTAAAGGCCGATCACGTCTACCATGTAATCGTCCGCGGCAACAATAAGGCCGCGGTCTTTCTCGACGAGCACGACTACGGCCGTTATTCGGAGCTTCTCCTCGACGCCAAAAGGCGCTTCGGCGCTTCGTTGTTTCATTTCGTGCTCATGCCGAACCACGTCCACCTCATTATAAGGCCAGGACACCAGGGGTTGTCCGCGCTCATGCATGCTGTCCAGCTTCCTTTCGCCAAGCATTTCTGCCGGAAATATCACCACGTCGGGCACGTCTGGCAAGGCCGGTTCAAGAGCCTTGCGATCGAGAGCGACGCGTATCTTCTCGCCTGCGGGAACTATGTGGAGATGAACCCCGTCCGCGCCAGCATCGCCACGAAGCCAGAGGATTGGCCGCACTCCAGCTACCGCGCGTATGCGTTCGGCCAGCCCCTCGCGCTCGTCGATCAAGATCCTTTGTATGAAGGCATCGCCGCGCTACCCGAGGATCGGCAACGTAGATATCGCGAACTCCTGGTAATAACGAGGTCCTTCTAACCTGTCCCACTGGTACCAGGTACCGATAAAGGCGCCGCCAACGCGGCGCCTTTTTTATTACTTTTTGGCTCGAATTGCATCGCTTTCTGGATGGTATAAAATCGCGTACACTCGAACCAGAACCAAGCCCCATGCCCTCCAAATTCGTCCACCTCCATGTTCATAGCCACTACAGCCTCCTCCAGGCTTTGCCCAAGCTGGATGAGCTGGCGAAGGCTGCCAAAAAGATGGATATGGACGCCATCGCGCTTACGGATTACGCGGCGGTCTACGGCACCATCGAGTTCATCCAGGAGTGCCGCAAGAAGGAGATCAAGCCGATCATCGGGCAGTGCGCCTTCGTGGCCCTCGATAAACTGACCGACAAACGGGCCCGCATCGACGACAAGTCGCACCAGCTCGTGCTCCTGTGCGAGACCGAAGAGGGCTACCGCAACCTCCTCAAGCTGACCACCATCGCGCACCTCGAGGGTTTCTATTACAAGCCGCGTATAGATAGAGAGACGCTCCGCCAGCACGCCAAGGGGCTCATCGGCCTCTCGGGCGGCATGCGCGGGGCCATCTGCAAGGCGCTGGCCATGGACGAGTTCGGCAAGGCCGAGGAGATCGCCCGGGAATACGTCGACATCTTCGGCGCGGGCAACTTCTTCCTCGAGATCCAGGACCACCCCGAGCTCGACGAGCAGCAGGCGCGCAACCGCGACCTCATCAAGCTCTCGGAGAAGACCGGCATCCCGCTGGTCGCCACCAAGGACGTCCACTACCTGACCTCCGACGAGGCCGAGGCGCACGACGTGCTCACCTGCATCGGCGAAGGCAAGAACCTCGACGACGAGCGCCGCATCCGCATGACCGACGCGGACTATTCGCTCGTCTCCGGCGAGCACATGGAGAAGGCGTTCAAGCACCTGCCCGAGGCGATCGAGAACACCCGTCGCATCGCCGACCGCTGCAACGTCAACCTCGACCTCGGTAAATGGAACTTCGCCGAGATCGCCGTGCCGGAAGGGGAGACGCACGCCACGTGGCTCTCGAAGCTCTGCTACGAAGGCATCGCCAAGAAAGTGCCCGAGGTCACGCCTGCGATCCGCGAGCGCATGGAGTACGAGCTCGGCATCATCAACCAGAAGGGTTACGCCCCGTACTTCCTGGTCGTGTCCGACTACATGCGCTGGGCCAAGGCGCAGGGCATCATCACCACCACGCGAGGTTCGGCCGCCGGTTCGCTGGTCTCGTATTCCATCGACATCGTTCCGGTGAACCCGCTCACGTATCGGCTGCCGTTCGAGCGCTTCCTGAACCCCTTCCGCCCTTCGCCGCCGGACATCGACGGCGACTTCCAGGACGACCGCCGCGACGAGGTCATCGCCTACGTCACGGAGAAGTACGGCAAGGACCGGGTCGCGCAGATCGGCACGTTCGGCACCATGGCCGCGCGCGGTTCGGCGCGCGACGTCGGCCGCGTTCTGGCGCTCCCGTACGCGCTGTGCGACCGCATCTCCAAGATGATCCCGATGGGCAGCCAGGGCTTCCCCATGACCATCGAACGCGCCATCGAGACGACGCCGGAACTTCGCGAGGAGATCAAGAAGGACCCTGATGTGAAGCGCCTCCTCGAGCTCGCCCAGCGCGTCGAAGGTTGCGCCCGCCACGTGTCGGTCCATGCCGCCGGCGTGGTCATCGCGCCCCGCCCGCTCACCGAGTACACCGCCCTCCAGAAGGAATCCGGCGGCGAGAAGCTCATCACCCAGTACGAAATGAACTCGATCGAGGCGGCCGGTGTGCTCAAGTCCGACTTCCTCGGCATCCGCAATCTTTCGATCCTCGGCACCGCCGTGAAGATCATCAAGCGGACCAAGAACATCGACATCGACCTCGATAATCTCCCGCTCGACGACGCCAAGACCTACAAGATGTTGGCCGAAGGCGAAACGACCGGCACGTTCCAGCTGAACGGGTCGGGCATGACCCGCTACCTCAAGGAACTGAAGCCCTCGACCATCCACGACATCATGGCCATGGTGGCGCTGTTCCGCCCGGGCCCGATGGATTCCATCCCCGAGTACATCCGCCGCAAGCACAACCCCGAGCTCGTGACGTACTTGGACCCGCGGCTCAAGGACATTCTGCACGAGTCGTACGGCGTCATGACCTATCAGGACGACGTGCTGCTTACCTCCATCCATCTCGCCGGCTACAACTGGGAAGAGGCGGACAAGTTCCGCAAAGCGATGGGCAAGAAGATCCCTGAGGAGATGATGAAGCAGAAGGAGAAGTTCCTCTCCGGCTGCGTGAAGGGCGGGATGACCAGCGAGAAGGCCAACGAGCTTTGGAAGCTGATCGAGCCGTTCGCGGCGTACGGTTTCAACAAGGCCCACGCCTGCGCCTACGGCATGGTCGCGTACCAGACCTCGTACCTGAAGGCCAACTGGCCGTCGGAGTACATGACCGCCGTGCTCTCCGCCGAATCCGGCGACGCCGACACGGTGGCGACCGTGGTGTCCGACTGCGCCCACATGGGCATCAAGGTGCTGCCGCCCGACGTCAACGAATCGCTGTCCGACTTCACCTACATCGACGACACCCACATCCGGTTCGGGCTGAACGCCATCAAGAACCTGGGCGGCGACGTCGCGGCCGCGCTGATCGCCGAACGCGAGGAGCATGGGAAGTTCTCGAGCATCGCGGACCTGGCTTCGCGCGTCGGCAACAAGAACTTCAACAAGAAGTCGCTCGAATCGCTCATCAAGTCGGGCGCCATGGATTGCCTCGACGAGCGCAACCACCTGCTCGGGAGCATCGACCAGATCCTGGCCTATCACAAGGACGCGGTGAAGGACGTGGCTTCCGGCCAGTCGAACCTGTTCGGCGGCAAGGGCACGACCGTGGTGCGCGGCGAACTGAAGCTGCGGGCCATGCCGCCGGCGACCAAGCGTGAGAAGCTCGCTTGGGAGCGGGAACTGCTCGGCCTGTACGTCTCCGAACATCCGTTCAAGGAGTATTCGGACTATTTCGGCTCGACGCTGACCTATGCGGCCGAACTGGCGGGCAAGAAGGGTATGGTCGGGCGCATCGCCATCGGCGGCAACATCATGGACGTGCGGCAGATCTTCACCAAGAAGAAGAACGAGCCGATGGCCTTCGTGAAGCTCGAGGACGTGAGCGGGGGAGTGGAGGCCGTGGTCTTCCCGTCGGTCTACAAGGACAACGTCCACGCCATCGTGAAGGACACGCCGGTGATTATCGACGGCAAGCTCGACGAAAAGGACGGCGAGCCGAAGATCCTGGCCGACCGTATCTACGTGCTGACCTCGGACAACATGGAATCGATCCGCGCCATGCTGTCGCAGGGTTCGCCCGCCTTCGCGGGCCCTGGCGCCATGTCGACCGAGAGCAGCCACATCTGCATCTCCATGCCGCCGACCATCGTCCGTTCCATGGCCGACGAGCTCAAGCGCATCTTCGGCGAACATCCCGGCAACCGCCGCGTGTTCTTCAAGGTGAAGGAGACCGCCGGCTACCGCCGCATCGAGACGCCGTACCGCATCGCTTTCTCGGGGGATGCGGTGACGGAGATAGAGAAGATCGTCGGCAAAGGCGCGGTTTTGCAGGAGTAGTCTCCGCCCGTCATCCTGCGCTTGACGCAGGACCCGGAAAAACGGCCGATCGCGGTCGTTTTTTGTTTCTGAATTCCGCGTCCTGGCGCGGAATGACAAAGTAGGGGCGGCGGCATGACAAGAAGAAGGCTTTTTGTTACGGTCACAAAGCTCTTTTGACACCGGAGGTCCCGTGAAAAATCGGCAGCGCCGTCATGCGTTCGGCACCACGCGTGCCGTGCATGCGCACATCCATCAGCTCGACTGCGATCTCGCGGTCTGGATCCGCCGCGCACCCGCCGCGGCGAGGCGTTACGTGCGTTTCTGCCCGTCGACGCTCCTGCCCGACATCACCTTCAGGGTCGGGCCCGACGACGATGTCAGGCCGCACGTGGCTGACGGCTCCCTTTGGAAGGACAAGCACCTCGCCGCCTTCGCCGACGATGTCGCCATGCTCGCGGACCTGTTCCGAGCCGAGACGGGGGCCAAGAACCTCCGTATCCGCATCGAGCGCGTCACGAACGACGGCTGCCGCCTGTTCCATGTCGACCACCTGCGCATCCGTCTGGTGACGACATACCGCGGCGCCGGCACCGAATGGCTGCCCGAACGGGTGCTCGACCGCGCCGGCCTCAAGAAGGGGAAGAACGAGCTCATCGTTCGCAACCCCCATGGCGTCCGCCGCATGCGTCCCTGGGCCATCGCTCTCCAGAAAGGCGAGCTCTACTCCGGCGTCCCCGACACCGGCATCATCCACCGTTCGCCGCCCGTCGTCTCGGCTTTCGAGGCGCGACTCGTCGTCGTGATCGATGATGCGGATATCGCTTACCGCTAAAGCCCCTTGCGAAGGGGCTTTTTTCGCCTTAAAATCGGGGCGTGGTATAGTGTTTTTATGAGCCCCGCGCCTAAAAATGAGCAGCAGCTGCACGTGATGCCGCAGCCGTCGATCGCCATGTACCGCCGGATCGTCACCGGGTTCCTGGTGCTGACGGCGTTGTGCGTCGGCCTCGTCGCTTACGTGGTCCTGGCCCGCGCGACGGTGATCGTCCTGTCGAAGCAGGAGAAGGCCCAGGCGGATTTCGTCATCGACGTGGCGGAGAAGCCTACCCAAGGCGAAGTGCCCGGCCTCGTGTTCGAGGAATCGGAGACCGTCTCGCAGTCGTTCCCCGGAACCTCGGTCGTGAAGGTCGACGTGCCCGCCGAAGGGCGCGTGAAGATCGGCAGTTCGCTCTTCCGCAATCAGACGCTCGTCGCCACCACGCGCCTGCTCACGCCCGACGGCGTGCTGTTCCGCATCAGGGAGACCGTGGTCGTCCCGGCCGGCGGTTCGGTCGAGGTCGACGCCTTCGCCGACGTCCCTGGTCCGACCGGCAACGTCGGCAACGTCTCGTTCACCATCCCCGGACTCAACGCCGACGCGCAGCGGTTCTTCACCGTCGTGACCGTCACGCCGATGGACGGGGGCCTCAAGGACGTCCGTATGGTCACACAGACCGACGTCGACGCGGCGGCCTCGGTGCTCGGTGAGAAGCTCAAGGCCTCGCTCTCCGCCAAACTTCGGACCCGGGCGGAAGAGAACGGCCTCGTCGCCGGCGGCGAGATCATCGATTATGAGACGACCAAGAAGCTCACCGACGTTCCGGTCGGCACCGAGCAGGCCACGTTCTCGCTGACCTTGTCGCTGAAGGCCACCGGCGTGCTCTATGACGAATCGCGCTTCTCCGACCAGATCCGCGCCAAGATCAAGGACAAGCTGCCGCACGACCGCAAGCTCCTGTCGGTCGAAGAAGCATCGGTCACCAAGGAGATCGAGAAGACCGACCTCGTCGCCGGCCGCGCCAACATCCGCGTGACCGCCTCGGGGATCTCGGTGCTCTCACCGGATTCTCCCGGCCTCGATCGCGAAAAGCTCGTCGGCGTTTCCGTCGACGCCGCCAAGGCCTACCTCGAAAGCGTCGAAGGAGTTTCGTCCGCTTCGGTGAAGGTCAGCCCGCTCTGGACCGGGCGGATGCCGAACGTGGCGGACCACATCACCGTCGAAGTGAGATAGGGCCATCGGCTATGGACCCGAAGCGATTCCTTCTCATCAGCGGCTCGGTGCTCGTGACCGCCGGGATCTTGGGGATCACGGGCTTGTTCGGCAGGATCTCGAGCGCCGCTTTCTTCCACCCTCCCTCATGGATCAACTGGGTCCATCTTTTTTTCGGTCTTTTTCTGCTCGCGAGCAGCGTCTGGGCCGCTCCCAAGTGGCAAAGCCTGCTTGCGTTCGGCGGTGCCGTCGCCGGCCTGACGCTCGGGCTCGGAGGCTTCCTCTTGGGCGGATGGGCGGCCGGCCGGTTCAACATGCCGGAGCTGGCTGACGCCACCGACCATTTCGCACACCTGCTCGTCGGCGTTTTGGCCTCGGCAGGCTCCATGGGGAGGAGAGTCGCCTCGGAACCGGCGCCAAAGCACCCTTGAACGTCCGCGCCTGCTGAGGTACGCTTCTCCCGTTGTCCAAGCCACCGTTTATCGCTTATGCCAGCCAAGAAACCAGCCGACTTCACTCCCGTCGACACCATGCGGCACTCCGCCGCGCACGTGCTCGCCGCGGCGGTGATGGAAATGTTCCCTGACGCCAAGCTCGGCGTGGGCCCCGTCATCGACAACGGGTTCTTCTACGACCTCGACCTGCCCCGGCCGCTCACGCCGCTCGACCTCCAGAAGCTCGAGGCGCGCATGGCCAAGATCGTGCAGCGGAACCAGCCTTTCACGCGTGAGGTGCTGCCCATCGACGACGCCATCGAGATGTTCAAGTCGATGAAGCAGGACTACAAGGTGGAGCTGCTGACCGCGCTCAAGACCAAGGGCACGACCGCCGTCAGCGATGAAGAGGCGGGGGACCTTGATGCCGACCACCTCGACACCGCTTCGGTCTACCGGACCGGCAAGTTCCTCGATCTCTGCCGCGGTCCTCACGTGGAATCGTCCGGCAAGATCGGCGCCTTCAAGCTGCGCTCGATCGCCGGCGCCTACTGGCGCGGCGACCAGAACAACAAGCAGCTCCAGCGCGTCTACGGACTGGCCTTTCCGACCAAGGAGGACCTGGCGCAGTATCTGGCCATGCAGGAAGAGGCGGAGAAGCGCGACCATCGCAAGCTCGGCAAGGAGCTCGAGCTCTTCACCATCATCAACGAGGTCGGCCTGGGCCTGCCGCTCTTCTATCCGAAGGGCGCGCTCTTGCGGCGGCTGATCGAGGATTACGTCATCACTGAGCAGGAGAAGCGCGGCTACGTGCCGATCTGGATCCCGCACATCACCCGCGGCGAGCTCTACAAGATCTCCGGGCACCTCGACAAGTACGACGCCATGTACACGCCGATGAAGGTGGACGAGGAGGACTATTACCTCAAGCCGATGAACTGTCCGCACTTCATGATGCTGTACCGGACGCTGCCGCACTCCTACCGCGAGCTGCCGCTGCGCTATACCTGCACCACCACCAACTACCGCTACGAGAAGCACGGCGAACTGAACGGCCTCACGCGCGTGCGTTCGCTCACGCAGGACGACTGCCACGTGTTCTGCACGCCCGAGCAGATCGAGAAGGAGATCTCGCTGATGCTCGACATGATCGGCAAGACCTACAAGACCTTCGGTTTCAAGGAGTTCTGGGTGCGCATCTCGCTGCGCGATCCGAAGAACAAGAAGGGCTACCTGGGCGACGACAAGGTCTGGGAGACCTCCGAGAGCGCGCTCCGCAAGGTCGTGAAGAAGACCGGCTGGAACCATAAGGAGGCCGAAGGCGAGGCCGCGTTCTACGGTCCGAAGCTCGACTTCATGCTCAAGGACGCGATCGGCCGCGAATGGCAGCTTTCTACCATCCAGCTCGACTTCAACCTCCCCGAGCGGTTCGAGCTCGACTACGTCGGCGACGACGGGGCCAAGCACCGGCCGGTGGTCATCCATCGCGCCATCCTCGGCTCGACCGAGCGCTTCCTCGGCATCATGATCGAGCATTACGCCGGCGCCTTCCCGACCTGGCTCGCGCCGGTCCAGGTCCAGATCATCCCGGTCGGCAAGGACCACTGGAAGACCGCCAAGAAGCTGAACGGCATGCTCGCCGCCGAAGGCATCCGCTCCGCCTGGGACGAGCTGCGCGAGACGGTCGGCTACAAGATCCGCAAATCCGAGAAGATGAAGATCCCGTACATGCTGGTCATCGGCGACAAGGAGAAGTCGCTCAAGACCCTGAACGTTCGCATCCGCGGCAAGAAGACGGAAAAGCGGATGGCCCTGAAGGCGTTCGTGAAGTACGTGAAGGAGAACGTGGAGAAGAAGAAGCTGGTGCCGTAAAAAAGACCGGAGACCAAAAACCCCGTCCTTGCGGACGGGGTTTTTCTTTTCTCCTTAGAACCGCATGCCGAGCGGGGACGAGCCAGCCCTCGGGCCGGACGAGCGTGCGCTCTGCTTGGCGCGGAGGAGCATCGTCTTCATGTAACGCCTGCTCATGGCCTCGGCGTAGCCGCGCGGATCGCGCAGCTCCATCTTGGCCTCCTCGAGCCGCTGCTTGGCGTCGGACCACTCGTTCATGCGCTGTTCGTACATCTGCATGGTCCGCTTGAAGTCCCTGCTGAACAGGCCCTTGAGGCCGAGCTTGAGCCCCTCGAGCGGCGAGAGCGCCTTCTTCTCCATCATGGTGTCGGCGTCGAGGCCGTACTTCTCGCGAAGCTTGGTTTCAAGCTCCTTCATTCCCGGCCGGTGGTCGACGCCGGTGATCTTTCCTTTCTCATCGCGCTCGACGTATTCCGCGCCGGCTTCGAGGTCGTAGATCTGGTTCTCGAGCTTCCGTATCTCGCCCTCGACCATCGCCTTGCGTTCGGGAGAGAGCTCGTTCTTTTCGACGACGTCCTTGACCTCGGCCTTGCTCGGCGCGTCTTGCTCGTCGAGGATCCACTCGTCCTGGACGTCGATGGTCTCTTGATATTCCTCGCCGCGGACATGGACCTCGTTCATCTCTTCGCCTTTGTTGAAAAAGTCCTGCTCCATCTTGTCGGTGGCGGCCTCCTTGGCCTTCTTCATGCTTTCCACGGCCCTAGCGTGGCTCTCAGGAGTGATGCTGACGCCGCGGCTTTCGGCCTTCGGCTGCTCGAACTCGGCCGCGTTCAGCGGCTGGGCGCCCATCTCGGGCTGCGGACCCGCCTTGGCGAGCTCCTCGTCGATCATGCCGCCGATCCGCTCCTGCATGTACTTGTCGCGCGCCTCCGCGTTCTCGCGATGCATCTTGATGAGCTCGCGGACCTTGTCGCGCAGGCCGTTGGTGCGCGTGATCTCGCCGAGAAGGATCGGGGCGATCATGGCGTTGTCGATCTTCTGCATCAGTTCCTGGGAGGAATACTTCTTGCCGCCGGTCCCTTCGACCGTGCCCATGTGGTCGACGACGATCTTGAGGTCGTCGACGCTCTTGGCGGCGGCGATGGAGTCGGTGTACTCGGCGCTCTGCTCCGGCTTCTTCATCATGTCGGGCGTGAGCAGGATCGGCTGCTCGAGGCCGCTGAGCGCGGCGTCGATCTCCTCGTCCTTGAGGCCGGCGAAATGGTTCTCCTTGAGGGCGCCGTCGACGAAGGCGTCGATCTCGGGACCGGTCAGGCCGGCGAGGTCCTGCTTCGCGACCTTCTCCTTGGCGTCATAGCCCTTCTTCAGCGAATCCATCTTGCGGTTCAGGTCGACGACCTGGTCGGTGACGTAGTCGAGCTCGAAGGAGAGCGCGCGTTCGCCGCCCGGGAAGTTCATCGTTTCCTTGAGCAAGTTCAGTTCCTTGACCCTGGCCTGCTTCTGGACGAGCTGCGTCTCGAGGTCGCGCATCGACATGGCGTCGGCGACGAAGTCTTCGACGTTGGGGTAGCTTTCGACGACCGCGTCGATCATCAACTGGAGGTCGGCCATCTCCTTCTGGAGCTTGGCCTTCGCTTCGGGGCTGGCGAGCGGATTATCCTCGAGCTTCGAGAGCTCGAGCGCCTTGTCGACCGTGCGGTCCTGGAGGCGATTGAAATCGCCAGCATCGCCGGCGAACATCTCGCCGGGCGTCTCGGCCTTCGTTTCGGGGGTCTCGTTGACCATCTCCTCGATCACGCGAGGCCTTCGCTCCGATTTCGGAGCGGATTGATCTTCCGGCGACATGCGGCGGGCTTCGGCGCTCGACATAGGGACAAAGGATGATGAGGTAATTACTCAAAAGTCTAGCAGAAAAATACCGTTTTGTCAAAGTCGATTCCGCCAAGGTCAGCGGAATTTTAGGTAAAAAAACACCGCGACGAGGCGGTGTCGCGGTCTAGGGCTTGGCGTTGAGCAGCGGTTGGATGAGGTTTTGGATCATCCGGCCGCCGGTGCTGGTGATGCGCACGAGCGCATTCGCCTGCAGCCCTTGGCCGCCGCCCTTGAGCACTCCCTTGAGTTGCTCTGTCCGCATACACACGTAGTGGCCGTTCATTTTGACGGCTTCGATGTTGACGCGTGTATTGACCCCCGTGAGGGGGCACTCGACCGTGGCGGTCAGCGTGCGGAGATAGCTCTCCGGCAGCGCCGGACCGTCGACGTACAGCTCCACGAAGAGCCTATCCTTGGCGATCCTGACGGCCAGGATCTCCTGGATGCGGCCGAAGTGGCGCGCGTCGCTCGCCTTGGAGGCGAACAGGTCGATGACGGGTGCGGTCCCCCTTGCGGGGGAGGCGATGGGCGCGGCCCCCGCGAGGGGGGAAGGTTCACGGCGCATGCGCCGTTCGCTCATCGGATGACTGAAAAGGTCGATGACTACATCATTTTTCACGGCGTTCATTTTGGTCACCCCTTTCGGGTCGTTGACACCAGGACCTTTGCATAAAATCACTGCTTTGTCAAGGGTGCCTTGTCGTTGACGATGGCCGGTTCCGATGCTAGATTAAGCAAGATTTTCAAAGAAATGAGAGGTGAGAACCTAGAAATTAGGCCTCATTTCTCACGTCTCATTTCTTATTTCTCCCGCATGCCGCGCGCCAAATACCACCTCATCACCTACGGCTGCCAGATGAACAAGTCGGACTCCGAGCGGGTCGCGACCGTGCTCGATCGCATGGGCATGGACGAGACCGGCAGCGAACACGAGGCCGACCTGATCCTCATCAATTCCTGCTCGGTTCGGCAGACCGCCGAGGACCGCATCTTCGGAAAGATGCGCGATTTCGCGGCCCTCAAGGAGAAGAACCCGAAGCTCGTCGTCGGCGTCACCGGTTGCCTGCCGGGCCGCGACCGCGACGGCAAGATCCGCGCGAAGATCCCGGCCGCGGACCTGTACTTCCCGATCAAGGACCTGCCGCAACTGCCGCGCTGGATGGCGGAGCTGAACCCCGAGTTCGCCAACGAGGGCGACGTCGAGGAGGACTACCTCGCCGTGAAGCCGCGTTACGCGCGCGAGAAGCAGGCCTACGTCTCGATCCAGACGGGCTGCAACAAGTTCTGCACGTATTGCGTGGTGCCGTTCTCGCGCGGTCTCGAGAAGAACCGGCCCGCGGCCGACATCCTCCGGGAGGTCCGCGAGCGCACGGAGCAGGGGACGATCGAGATCACGCTCCTGGGCCAGACCGTGAACAGCTACCGCGCGCCGGACCGCGCGACCTTTTCGGCGGCGAACCCTTATAAGGACGACTTCGCCGCGCTCCAATGGGAGGTGAACCAGATCCCCGGGGTCGAGCGGATCCACTACACCGCCCCGCACCCGCTGCATATGACCGACGAGGTCATCGACGCGCTGACACTGCCCAAGCACATGCATTACCTCCATCTGCCGGTGCAGTCCGGCAATGACGAGGTGCTCCGCCGCATGAACCGCCGCTACACCCGCGAGAAGTTCCTGGAGGTCATCCGCAAGGTGCGGGCCAAGCGGCCGGACATCGGCCTGGGCACGGACATCATCGTCGGCTTCTGCGGCGAGACCGAGGAGCAGTTCGAGGACACGGTCAGCATGTACAAGGAAGCGGACTTCGACGTGTCGTACACGGCGATGTACAGCCCGCGTTCCGGGACCGCGGCATACAAGGCCTTCAAGGACGACGTGCCGCGCCTCGAGAAGAAACGCCGCTGGCTGAAGCTCCAGGGCGTCATGGAAGAGACGGTGCTCCGCAAGAACCAGGCGTACGTCGGCCGCACGGTCGAGGTGCTGGTGGATTCCTGGGACCACGGCGTCGCCAGCGGCCAGTCCCGCGAGATGAAGCTGACGCGCTTCAACAGTACCGAAGACGTGCGCGGCACGACGGTGCACGTGACCGTGAAGAAGGCCTTTGAGTGGATGCTGAGCGGCGACCGCTCGTCCGGCGTGGTATAATTGAGGAAATATTCCTTATTCTTCATTGTTTTACTATGCGCAAACCACACGCTCTCGGCGCAATGTTCGCCGCCCTGCTCCTCGTCGGAGGGGGATGTTTCTCCAAGCCTTCGCCGAGCCCCGAGCCCCAGGCCGAACAGCCCGGGTCGGCCGCGGGCATGCGTATCGCCGGCAACGCCATCTTCATCGCTGAGCAGAAACCCGGCGCGAACATCTTCGTCTCGCTCGTCGCCAACGATGCGCCCGCCTTCGTGGCCATTCGCGAGTCCAACCAGGACGACGGCAAGGTGCTCGGTACCAGCGATCTTCTCAAGGGAGGCGAAAATGCCGAATTCAACATCACGTTGTCCAGGACGAGCAAGGACGGCGAAAAGCTGTACGCATCGGTCCATGCCGATGACGGTGACGGCGAGTTCGACGAAGGCGACGCCCGCCTGAACGACGGGCTCGGGAATCCGATGTGGACCGTGATCTCCATCACTTCCGATGCCCAGGAGGCTCCGGGTCCCGCAGCGCTCTGACGAAACGAATGACGTCCCTCCCCAAGCTCATCGCCATCGTCGGGCCGACCGCCTCGGGCAAGACCGACCTGGCGGTGGCCTTGGCGAAACGGCTCAAGGGAGAGATCATCTCCGCTGATTCAAGGCAGTTCTATCGGGGGACCGAGATCGGTTCGGACATCATTCCGGGGAAATGGGTGAAGAAATACGGCCGGCGGACGTACATCGCCCGCGGGGTGCCGCATTACCTGGTCGGCTTCCTGCCGCCCTCGAAGTCCTTCACGGCGGCGCAGTTCAAGGACCATGTCATCCGCATCAGCCGGGACATCACCAAGAGGGGACACGTGCCTATCTTGGCCGGCGGGACCGGTCTCTATATAAGGACGGTCGTCGATAACCTCGACATCCCCGCCGTGCCGCCCGATGTCGCCTTCAGGAAGCGCATGGAGCGTCGGACCACGGCCGCGCTCTACGCCGAGCTTAAGAAGAAGGACCCCGCCTATGCCGCAAGGATCCCGGCAGGCAATAGGCGTTACGCGATACGCGCCCTTGAGGTGATCGTGGCGACCGGCAAGCCGTTCTCCGAGGTCCAAGGGAAAGGTGAACCGCTCTTCGAGGTTCTGCAGCTCGGCATAAGGCGGCCTCGGGCCGAGATGTACCGCCGGATCGACGCTCGCGTGGACGAGATGATGCGTCGCGGGCTGCTCGAGGAGGCCAAGCGGCTCGGAAAACGTCATGGCTGGAAGGTTCCGGCCATGTCCGGGCTCGGTCATCGGCAGCTCGGCCTCTTTTTGCGGGGAGAAGCGACGCTCGAACAGGCCGTGGACCTGATCAAGAGGGATACTCGGCACTTCGCCAAGCGCCAAATGACCTGGTTCAGGCGCGATAAGCGCATCCGGTGGGTGAAAAATGAGCGGGACGCGTTCATGCTGGCGAAAAAATTTTTGAGGCCGAAAAAGGCGAAATAAGGCGAAAAGGGAGAGGTCGGAAAAAGGGCTGTAGAAAGCCCTATTTTGATGGTTTTCTAGCCTCAAATCTTCTCAAAACCTCGATAAAAAGGCGGTTTTTTGCTATACTGTGGATAGGTTCATAACTCCTTAAACCACCATTACTATGGCCGATGCGGTCATTGGTTATTGCGTGAAGTGCAAGGACAAGCGCGAAATGAAGGAAGCGCAGCAGGTCGAAATGCCGGCCAAGGGCGGCGGAACCCGCCCGGCCATGAAGGGCACCTGCTCGGTCTGCGGGACGGGGATGTTCAAGATCCTCCCCAAGCAGAAGTAGACCTTCGTTCGACGAAAAATCCCGCTTAGGCGGGATTTTTCTTTTATCCGCTGATCGGATGTCTGATTTTTTGAAGCCGGCCTGCCTGGGGTACCCGGGCGGCCGGCTTCTCGCGATTCGGCTCACGCCTCACCCGAGCTTCTTCAACTCCTCCTCGATAAGCTGCCTCGCCGTCTCCGGCGGTGCTTTACCGCGGGTCGTCTTCATCATCTGGCCGACCAGGAACTGCACGGCGTTGGTCTTGCCGCTCTTCCAGTCGGCGACCACCTTGGGATTGCCGACGATGACGTTCTCGGCCACCAGGCGGAGCTCCTCGGTGTCCTCGATGCGCCCCAGGTTCTTCTCTTTGAGGATGACCGACGGATCGGCCCCGGACGCGACCATCTCCTCGAGGATGATGAGCGCGTTCGGTCCGGTGACCTCCTGGCGGTGGATCATGGCCAGCAGCTCGGCGAAGTCCTCCGGCGTCGTCTTAAGCGTCTTGATGTCGATCTTATGCTCGGCCATCACGCCCCCGAGCTTGGTGAGGATCCAGCCGGCCGCCAGGCGGGCGAGAGGCTCCTTGCATTCGTCCCAGTGCTTCTCGCCGTCGCCCTCGGCCTTGGAGACGACCCAGGCCTGCAGTTCGGACATGACCTTCTCGGCGTAGTCTCCCAGCTCCTTGTCGTCGCAGAACGTCCTGCTGTCGGCCTCGGTGAAGCGATATTCTTCCATGAAGCGGAGCCGGCGCTGCTCGGGGAGCTCGGGGACCCGACCGGCCAGGGTGTCGGCCAGTTCGTGGAGCATGAGCGGCGGGAGGTCGGGTTCGGGGAAGTAGCGGTAATCGGACGCGCCCTCTTTGGTGCGCTGTTCGACGGTGATGCCGCGGACGTCGTCCCAGCCGCGGGTGGTCAGGATGGTGACCGGCTTGCCGTCGAGGGCCAGCTTGGTCTGGCGCTTGATCTCGAAGTCGAGGGCGCGTTCGACCGAGCGGAAGGAGTTGATGTTCTTGACCTCGGTCTTGGGGTTCAAGACGTCCGAGCCCTCTTCGCGGATCGAGACGTTGGCGTCGCAGCGCAGATGACCCTTCTCCATGTCGGCGTCCGACACGCCCAGATAACGCATGATCAGGCGGAGCTCCTGCAGGAAGGCCTTGGCCTCGGCAGGGGAGCGCATGTCCGGCTCGGTCACGATCTCGATGAGCGGCGTGCCGCCCCGGTTGAAGTCGACGAAACTGGCCGTGCCGTCGTCCGAGTGGACCAGCTTGGCCGCGTCCTCTTCGAGGTGGGCGCGATGGATGCGCACGCGGATGTCGCGCCGCTTGCCGCCTTCGACGGGCACGGCGACGTTCAGGGCGCCGCCCTTCACGACCGGGAGGTCGTACTGGGAGATCTGGTAGCCCTTGGGGAGGTCGGGGTAGAAGTACTGCTTGCGGTCGAACTTGGAACCATGGGTGATGTTGCCGCCGAGCGCCAGACCGACGAGGACGCCGAACTCGACCGCCTTGGCGTTGATGACCGGAAGCGACCCCGGCTGGCCGAGGCAGACGGGGCAGACGCAGGTGTTCGGGGCCTCGTATTCGCCGCGGTTCGAGCAGCGGCAGAACATCTTCGTCTTGGTCTTGAGCTGGACGTGGATCTCGAGGCCGATGACCGGTTCGTACTTCATAACAGAGAAAGCAAAAGCCCCGTCATTTTCGGCTAAACGGGGCTTCTTTGCAAGTTTCGGGATTTACGGCCGGCCGGAGGAGGTCCGTTTGAGGTCGAGCCAGAGCAGGATGTCGGAGCCGAGGAACAGCGGGAGGGCCATGCCGTTCACGATCTGTGGAACGACGCTGGTGATGAGCGTATGGCTGTTGGGGACCTCGTTGACGTCGGCTTGGCCGAAGAAGATGCCGGGATCTCCCAGGACCGAACCGATGAGCAGGTAGGCGAGCGCGGTGACGAAGGACGCCGTGACATAGAAGAACAGCGCCGGGAGGGCGATCCTCACGAAGGTGGGCCACCAGCGGCCGGCGGACAGCTTCCTGCTCGCGCTCATGGCGGCCATGCCGCCGACGTCGTCGATGACCGCGAAGTTCTGGCTGAAGCGGTACCAGACCAGGAAGATGAATCCGGGGATGACGAACAGGAGGAAGCCGACCAGGGTGGCCGCGCTCGAGAGCAGTGACACCAGGATGAAGGGCAAGAGCTTGTGGACGCCGGTCGAAAGCGATGCGCGTATGTCGATCGCCTTGTTCTGCACGCCGCGGGCGGTGACGTCGATCATCGCGACGGTGAGCGCGCCGAGCACCAGCGCGATCGGGATGGAGAGCAGAGCGAGCACCACGCTGCGCAGGACGTTCTCGGGGATGAGGGCGCGGGTGGCGAACCAAATGACCCACTGGAGGACCGACAAAAGCGCGATCCAGACGAGGAATTCGGCGTAGACCCTGATATTCCTGCGCAGGTTCTGCCAGGAAAGGGAGATGAGATCGCCGGGACCGATGAGCGGTTGGGCCATAGGGATGATGAGCGGCCGCGGGGCGGCCGAA
>JGI10216J12902_101409012_pt1 | contig 19414 bp, 14 predicted proteins | sample KanNatreferecore_FD_12902 | JGI IMG/M metagenome (IMG submission 12902)
CGCCCCGCCGCTGGAGGACGCCATCGAGTTACTGAACGTCAGTGGCTCGTCCGTGAGCATCGGCGGCTGGTGGCTGAGCGACAGCCTCGATAATTTGCGGAAGTTCCAAATCCCGGCGAACACACCCGCGCTGGCGGCCGGCGGGTTCGTGGTGTTCACAGAAAGTCAGTTCGGTGACACCAACTCGCCGACGGCTTTCGGGCTCAGCAGCGCGCACGGTGATGAAGTGTTTCTTTCCGCGGCAGATGGCGCGGGCAATCTTACGGGCCAGCGCGCGAGCGTAAGATTTGGCGCGGCGGAAAGCGGCGTGAGTTTCGGACGCGTGCCAACGAGCGCGGGCGTGGACTTCTCGGCGCAAGTGTCGCGCACCCCTGGCAACGCCAACGCCGGTCCGCTCGTCGGCCCGATTGTCATCAACGAAATTCAGTATCATCCGCCGTCTGTGCCCGGCGATGACGATGAGTTCGAATACATCAAGCTGCGCAACATCGCCCCGACGAACGTGGACCTGTTCGATGCGGCACGACCGGCGAACACGTGGCGCTTGCGGGACGCGGTGGATTTCGATTTTCCAACAAACGTCATCCTTGGGCCGGGCGACTGGCTGCTCGTCGTGGGCTTCGACCCCGCGATGAATCTGGCCATGCTCACGGATTTCCGCAGCTTGTATGGCTTGGAAGACACGGCCCTCATCATTGGCCCATATCTGGGCCGGCTCGATAACGCCGGCGATAATGTGGAATTGCTCAAACCCGATCCGCCCGTGAGCGTACCCGGCCCTGATTTCGGTTTTGTGCCCTACGTGTTGGTCGAGCGCGTGCGTTACTCCGATGCGCCGCCGTGGCACGCCGGGGCGGACGGCACCGGGCTTTCATTGCTGCGCACGAATCTCGCCGCGTATGGCAACGAACCGACGAACTGGATTGCCGGTCCGTCAGTCGTGGACAACACGCGGCCGGCAATCGCCATCACTTCGCCGACCAATGGAGCTTCGTTCGGCATCGGCCAATCGCAGCCCATCACGGTGAGCGCGACAGACAACGATGGCTTCGTGCGGCGCGTGGAGTTTTTTGCGAACGAGATCAAAATCGGACAAGCGACGAATGCGCCTTTCTCGTTCATCTGGTCCAATGCTCCTGTTGGTTCGCATCAACTGATGGCGCGCGCGATTGACGATCGGCTCGGCGTGACAGACTCGGCGCCAGTTTTTATCGGTGTCATCAATCTCGCGCCCGCGGTTGCTCTCATCAGTCCAACCAACGGTGCGGTGTTCGTTCTGCCCACGAACATTGTTTTGGAAGCCACGGCCAGCGACAGTGATGGCGCCGTGACGCGTGTGGATTTCCACGCAAATGGATTCTTTCTCGGTTCCGCAAGCGTGCCGCCATACCAGTTCAATTGGATGAATGTCCCTTCCGGCACGCACCAAATCAGCGCCAACGCCGTGGATAATCTGGGTGCGATTGGCAGTTCTTCTGCCGTGACGGTCAGCGCATTTCGTGAAACTCCCATCGCCTATTTGGTCGAGGCGGGCACTGTCGGGCTGCAGGACGTCGGGACTGGCCTGGGAATGGATTTCAACGTGTTGACGAACATCGTCGTCACGCATCTGGGCGTGTTCGACAGTGGCACGAATGGCATCAACGGCAGCGCCACTCTCACGGGGCAGCTTTACACGCGCAGCGGCAACTCGGGAACATTGCTGGCCACGTTGACGTTTTCCGCGGCTAGCCCCGGGACCCTCGTTGGCGGCAGCCGTTTCAAGCCTCTCGCAACGCCAATCGTGCTTAATCCCGGTTCTTACACGATCGCGAGCTACGGCCATGACGCCGCGAATCCCAACGGCAACATCGATCGCCAGGCGAAAACGTGGAGCACCGACGACGGTGGTGGCGTGCTTGCTTTCGTGGGCACGAGCCGTTACGGCAGCGGTGGCGTTGGAGTCTTTCCTCCGACAGCGGACGGCGGTCCCGTGGATCGTTATGCGGCTGGCACGTTCCAGTACCGCTCCATTCCAAACGCGCCGGTCATCATCGCGCAGCCGGCGAGTGACTTGACGGTGCGGGCTGCCGGCAGCAACGGCATCACCGTGAGCGTGATTGGCCGCGCGCCGCTTCGCTATCAATGGACGTTAAACGGGACAAATGTGCCGAGTGGGACGAATGCGACGTTGGTTATTACGAATGCGACGCTCGCGCACGAAGGCATTTATCAAGTCGTGGTGACGAATGCGTTCGGAGCGGTCACGAGCACGCTGGCGAATTTGGTTCTGCTCATCGATCCACTCATCGTGCAACAGCCGCTCAGCCAGACCATCGTGACGGGCGCGACGGTGACGTTGAGTGTGGGCGTGACCAATACGGCGAATTTGCCGATTGCTTATCGCTGGCGGCGCAACGGAGTGTTCTTTATCACGAATTTCGTAAACGCCCGCGCTGATTTCCTGACCATCACCAACGTTCAGGCTCCATTCACGAATTATCAGGTGACGGTGACCAATACCGCCCGGCCTGGCGGTATTCCCAGCGCCGCCGCTTTCCTGACGCTCGTTCCCGACACGGATGGCGACGGCATTCCTGATTCGTGGGAAATTGCGTACGGCTTTGCCACGAACAACGTCGCTGATGGCGCGCAAGACAGCGACGGTGATAGCATGTTGAATTGGGAGGAATACGTGGCCGGAACTGACCCGACGAATGCGTTGAGCTATCTAAAAATTGACGCGCACATGACCGGCCCCGGAGCGACGGTGAGTTTTGTTGCGCTTCCCGCTCGCACTTACACCGTAGAGTTTGCGGACGCGCTGGGAAACGGTCCCTGGCAAAAACTGGCGGACATCGTGGCCCGAGCGACGAACCGCACCGAAATTGTGCCTGACCCCGCCTACACCACGAACCGTTTCTACCGTCTGGTCGTGCCGAGACAACCGTAAGTCGGACGCGGAGAGCTTGTGGGATACCTGCTCGTTCTATCGGAGATCGTCGGATTGCCTTACAATTTCGCACGACGCGTTTTTGAAACAGTTTGCTGTAAGTGTTTCATGAAACGCATTTTGCAATCGTGGTCACGTTCCTGGCCAACAACGTGCTGAATGCAGTTTATGACCAAATTCATGCGTATCGCTTCCCTCATTTTCGCTCTCCTTGTGGCCGCTGCTGTCAACCCGGCGCATGCCATCCTTGTTCTCAGTGCCGATGTCAATATCGTTGACGGCCTGCCTGGTGGAGCCGGAACGACAACCGCCGGCAATGCGACATTCTTTCAGAACATCCTGGGCGGCAATAACTCCGTGCTTCTGCACGGGCCGGGCTTTGGACGTACGACGGTCCTGAATTCTTATTTCAACAGCTTGTCCGGTGTCAGTTCTTCTATCGGAGCCATCAGTGCGGCCAACTTGAGCGGCGCGGATTTGCTGGTGAGCTTGTTGCCTTCTTCCGCTTACTCAGCCAGTGAGCTCGCGGATATGAATGCGTTCCTGTCTGGTGGCGGGGACATCATGTTCGTGGGTGAGAATTCTAATTTTGCGTCTGAAAACACGCGCATTAACACCGCTCTGGCCGCGCTGGGCAGCACGATGAGCATCATTCCGGGCACTCTCTTCGACGCTGGCTATCAGACTGCGGTCGGTAGCCAGATTGGTTCTCATCCATTGACGGCCGGCGTGGCTTCATTGCTCTACGCGGCTCCTTCAGAAATCATCGTGGCGGGCGGAACCACTTTGTTCTCCGGCACGGGCCGTCAGCCGTTCGTCGCCGTGGAGGGAGTGTTCGCTTCAGTCCCCGATACCGGCAGCACGCTCACGCTCTTGTCTTTGTGCCTGGGTTTTCTGGCCTTTGCGAGGCGCTTGCGCTCCTGATCTCGCCGGTCGCGACGAGAGGCTGAATTTCGAACGCAGGAACAGGAAAGAACCTGTTCCTGCGTTTTTTTGTTCCTGATTTTGGATTCAGTTTTCTTCACGCAGGCATTGCATCGTTATCCATGACCGTGGAGTTCGCCGCCCCAAACCGTGCGGGCAGCCGCGCAAAGGAAACAGAAGCTAGACGCGCGGCGTCCGCCTGTTAATTTCCGCTGGTATGTCAACACCCGCGCCAACCGTGCCGAAGAAAATCAACTTGCGCCGCCCCGACATCATGGAGGCGGTGCAGGCCCAGGTCATTTCGCACTATCGCAGCGAGGTGGTCGAACGCATTCGCGCGCACGGCAACGTGATTTCGGCGCAGGGGCTCACGGTGAAACTGGCGAAGGAGTTCGGTTTTTGTTACGGCGTGGAACGCGCGATTGATCTGGCGTACGCCGCACGCAAATCGTTTCCGCCGGAGAAGCCGATCTTTCTGCTGGGCGAAATCATCCATAACCCGGAGGTGAACGATCAGATTCGCAACCTCGGCATCAAAACCATTTCCAACAAGCCGACGGACGCCGAGATCGGGCAGTTGCAGTCGGACGATGTCGTCATCATTCCCGCCTTCGGCACCGAGGTCGCCACGCGGCGCAAGCTGGAGGAGAAAGGTTGCGTTCTCGTGGACACGACTTGCGGCGACGTGATGAGCGTGTGGAAACGCGTGCGGCAATACTCAAAGGAATCGGTCACGAGCATCATTCACGGCAAGGCCAAGCACGAGGAAACGAAGGCCACGACTTCGCAGGCGACGGCTTACGGCAGCGGCCATTATCTCGTGGTGTACAATCTCGCGGAGACGGATTACGTCTGCGATTACATCGTGCGTGGCGGGAACAAGGAGGAATTTCTGGCGAAGTTCAAAGGCGCGTATTCGCCTGGCTTTGATCCTGACGTTCATTTGCGCGCCATCGGCGTGGCGAACCAGACGACGATGTTGCGGGGCGAAACCGAGGAAGTGCAGCGGAGGCTGAAGAACGCAATGACTCAGCGGTTCGGCGCGGAGAGCATCGACGAGCACTTTCGTTTCTTCGACACGATTTGCGGCGCGACGCAGGACCGGCAGGACGCGTTGCAGAAGTTGCTCAAAGAGCCGATGAACCTTCTGCTCGTCATCGGCGGCTACAATTCCTCGAACACGTCGCACCTGGCGGAAATGGGCGAGGCGCTGCTGCCGACTTACTTCATCAAGAACGCGGCGAAGATGGCCTCGGACAAATCGATTGTTCATTACGATTTGCACAAACAGCAGGAAGTCGAAACGCGCGATTGGCTGCCCGACGGCGACATCACCGTCGGCATCACCGCCGGCGCGTCCTGCCCGAACAATCTGATCGAGGACGCCATCCGTCGCCTGTTCGAACTGCGCGGCGTGTCCGTGCAGGAATTGTTGGCGAGCTAAGTTCACGGATGGAAAGGCCTGCTTAACTCGAGGGTTTAGGCCGATGAAATACGCTCGCAAGTCTGATTATCCTCGAAAGCCGTCTGTAGTCTGGAAGCCGAAACAGGAACTGCAGACTGTGAACCCGAATCAGTGGTCAAAGAGCAGCAAGCGATCGACCATTTTTCACATTCCTCCGTCGCACTACGAAGACATTTCCTACCAGTGCGCGCGTTGCGGAGAGAACGCCGTATTCACTGCCGCTGAGCAGAAGCTCACCTTTGAGGGACGTAAGGCATACATCTGGCAGCGCCGTGTGGTGTGTCCTGATTGCTGGCGAGAGCGGCAACGGATTGAGCGGGGCATTCGCGAATGCACCACGCGATGGAAAGCCCACAAGACCGAGTTGCAGCGCGATGCCGAATTTCTGCGACGCTGGTTCGAGCTTCTTCAGACATATCCAAACTATGGCGGACGGAAAAATCATGCAGGCATCAGAATGTTGCGACGTTTGCTGGACCTATCGGCCTAAACATTGGATGGCAACGCTTCAGTCATGCCGTTGGTCGCATCGCCGTGCTGTCTTGTGGCCGGGCGTGGTTGAGGTTTTCGCGATTTAACGGTTCAACGATTTCCTATGCCCGCCACCCGCCTCGAACTTGAATCCCGCGAGCGGCAATTCCTCGCGCCTTATGCCCAGTTCAGCGCCGAAACTCGCGGGCGCAAATACAAAGAGGAACCGCCGGAGTGGCGCACGCATTACCAGCGCGACCGCGACCGCGTGATTCATTCGCGCGCCTTTCGCCGGCTGGAATACAAGACGCAGGTTTTTCTCAACGGCACGGGCGATCATCTCCGCACGCGGCTCACCCACACGATGGAGGTCGCCGGCATTTCGCGGAACATCGCCCGCGCGCTGCGGCTGAACGAGGACCTGACCGAGACGATTGCGCTCGCGCACGACCTCGGCCATTCACCCTTCGGGCACAAGGGCGAAGGCGCGTTGAACCGATTGATGCGCGGACACGGCGGCTTCGAGCACAATCGCCAGAGCCTGCGCATCGTCGAAGAACTGGAGCAGAAGTATCCCGGATTTCCCGGCCTGAATCTTACCTGGGAAGTGCGCGAAGGATTGACGAAACACTCTCGCGAGCATCCAGCTTCACTCGAAGCACAGGTCGCAAACCTCGCCGACGAAATCGCCTATTACAGCCACGACCTCGATGACGGTCTCGACTCCGGCCTGCTGTCCGAACAACAACTGCGTCGCGACGTGACGATTTGGCATCGCGCGGATCGGAAGGTCCGCAAAGAGAACGGTGCGTTGCCGGACGAGTGCCGCCGCTACTTCATCATCCGATGTCTGATCGACTCTCAAGTCCACGACGTGGTCGAAACAACCGAGCAACGGGTGAAAGACGCAAGCGTGCAGAGCGCCGACGACGTGCGCGCCCAATCACGTCCGCTGGTGCAATACAGTCCCGAACGCCGAAAGTTGAACATGGAATTGCGCAAATACCTTTACCAGAACCTCTACTATAATCCGGAAGTCCACCGTCCCAATCTTCGCGCCGTGCAAATGCTCGAAGACCTGTTTCACTACTACATGGAGAACCACCGCGAGATCGGTGACCTCGCCCGCAAGCGCGCGCAGAAGCAAGGCTGGCACCGGACGGTGTGCGATTATCTTTCCGGCATGACCGACCGCTACGCGATGTTCACTCACGAACGCCTGTTTAGTTCTGGGGACCGAAGGCGGTAGGGCGCGGTGTCCTCACCGCCGCGTTGAATTTTCTGACTTCGGTTCCTCTTTCTTCTCAACAAGGAAGTCTTTGCGCTCCTTCAGCAGATTATCGATCGTCCATTTCGCGACGACGTAAGTCCACTTCTCGTATTGCTTCTCGTTCTTCAGCTTTTCCTGAAGCGGCTTCTGCTTATCGGCGAATTCCTTGTCGAGCTTTTCCTTGTCCTCAGGTTTCTCATCTTTCCCGGGCGTTCGTTCTTTTGGCAGATTGGCAGCTACACTCACTTGCAGCGCATAGTTCTCTTCACCAACCGGCATCTTTGCGGTTTTAATCGTGTAGTTGAATCCATCGAACGTCTCGATGGTCGCAGTCACGGGCTTGTCCAATCCAGTTTGTTCGGGCTTGGGATCGACAATCACATCGTTGAAGGACGGAGAAGAGAGCAAATAGTTCAGCCCGCTGGCCTTGCTGCTATCGATGGATTCAGCGGCGTTCGTGGGTGACAGCTTCCATTCTCCGCTCTCGGTCTCGCGCACCAGCTTCCAATTGTTCGTCGCGTTCGTCGTCACGACCGAAACGGACTTTGCCTTCTCCACTTTGAACCAATCCTTGTTCAGCCAATCCTCCGCTTTGGCTTCCACGTTCAACGGATCGGAAACGACCGCCACCGTTTTCACGTCATCGCCGCGCATCACGTATCGGCCGCTCGGAAAAGAACCGCCGCCGAACTGCGAGTCCTCGCGCATCTCTTTCGAGATCTGCGTGCCTAGCGTCAACGCCGCGATCGACTTGCCCTTTTCGTCCTTCATCTCCACCAGCGTGGCGTCCGTCTTCGTCAGCTTGAGTTGCGGCAAACGCGATGGGCCGACCTCGACCGGGCGCGTCACTTTCAAGTCCCAGAACTTCCGCACCAGGTCGCTGATGTTGTTGAAGTTCGCCGGATAGCCACCGCGTTCCTTCACGGTCCACTTGTCGCCTTGAATGGCCAGGTTCACTTCGTTCGTGCCTTGCTTGATGCTGACTTGCGCTACATCGCGAATGGCATTGTCCGGCACGCCCTTGAGCAGCTTCTGTCCATCCTCCGACGCGACGCCGCGCTCGTAGCCGGACTGCTTCTTGTTGTAAACCCAGAAACCGAGGCCGCCCAAAACGACCCCGAGAACAATCAATGTGGTGAATTGCTTGCGGTTCATTGTCCTCCTCAATCATGCTATGGCGCCGGCACGTCGCGTGAGATCTTTGTGCTCCCAGTGTCGAAAGGCGCTTACGGCCGGCGGGCCGTAAAGAGTCAAAGAAAGGGCGGCGACAATGAGTCCAAGAAGCACGCTTGCCTGCACGCAGAGAAGAATTCCTCCGATCAATCCAATCAGAGCTAGAATGGACAAGCCGAACAGAGCCCATTTGCGTTTGTGCAACAGGCCCTCACTCAACACGCTGCCCATCAGGAATTGAATGCCAAACCCGTACATCGCGCTGGGCGTGAAGACGATGCCTTGCGTGATGCGTTGGCCGACTGCGTACAAGGCGCCGAAGAGCGCCGCGCTCGCCATCACGCCGAAGAAAGCGCCGTAATAAGGAGTGATATCCTGCCGCCAAGCCCTTAGCATGAGTCCGGTGAAAATCACCAGCCACGGCAGGCCGCCGATGTTGATCCACTTCAGAGTGTTTTCCAGCGAGTCGATGTCCTGCCTCAGGTTCTTGCGCAGTTCACGCAGTTCCCGCTGCGTGTCGCGCTGCTTCTTTTGAAATTCCGCAATTTTCGTCTGCTGTTCAGTCGAAAGGATCAACTTCTGACCCGGCTCCTTCTTCGCCTGCAATTCATTGAGTTGGTTCTGCGCGGTCTGCAGCTCCTGGTTGAGCTTCTGAATCTTTTCGCGCCCGGCATCCTCTGCCTTGGCCTGCATCGTTTGCATTACGGTGAACGGGCGCCGCAAGGCGCCTCGCGAGCGTGTGCCGACGAGGTTCGCGTCGCCCGCGAGTTGCTCCACCATGTTCTGGCCGAGCCCGAGATTGCCATTGATCGGTGACGCGACGCCGAACAGCGGATTGATCTCCACGCAAAAGTTGTCAAAGAGGAAATCCGCGTCGCCGACGAGAATTACTACGCTCTCGGTCTTCGATTCCTTGAGTGAATCGCCCGCGTCTTTTTTCTTCTCCGGGTCTGGCTTGTCTTCGTCACTCTTCGGCTCCGCCGGTTTGCCTTCGGGAAACGCAGTCTTGAATTTTCCCTTCAAACGAATCGCCAGCGGATACTCAGTGCCGGAAGCCTTGAACTCATCCATCGTTTTCTGCGGCGAAAACTGTGAAGTCATCCCATCGACAAGTTCCGATTTCTTGGTCGTGTGCAGCAAAACCGTTTGTTGCAGCCCTGTCGCGGGCGTGCCGGAAAACGATCCCGGCATAGGGATTAGCAGGTTGTCGAGTTGCGCCGTCAGCACGTCCTCTTTATTGATGCCCTCGGGATTGACGAAAAGAAACGTCGGCACCGGCTGAGGACGCTGGCCCTGTTGAAAAGAAATCTCCTTCGTGAAACTCAAGTCCGCGACGACCTTCGACATGTCGAACGCCACGCCCCACGTCTGCAACAATTTCGGCAACGACGAGCCGCCACCCGGCATCATGGCCGCCATCGGATTGTTCGGCTGACTCTGATCACGGTCGATGAAACACATCGCGTCGAGCAGGGCGAGCAGCTTCCCGCCGCGCAACACGAACTGGTCGATGGCGTATTGCGCCTTGTCGCTGATGTTCTTCGGGTGCGCAACAATCAGCACCTGGATGTCGTCGTCGATTTTGTCCACGTCCATCTGCACCTGCTTGACCGTGTAGTCCTGCTTCAACTCAGAGATAAACACCCACGGGCGCTGGCCCCGCTGGCCCATGCGCATCATCATCGGATTCATGGGCATGCCGAACATCGGCAGCGGGGTCATCACGCCCACGACGGGTTTTGTCGTGGTGATGACGCGCCCAATGGCGCGCGCCAAATCGTATTCGAGCAACCGCTCGCGGCCCGGATCGAGATGCGGAATCGTTGCTTTCTCGGGATCCATGCTCACGACGAGGCCGAAGTAATAATTCTCCGGGCTGAGCGGGCCGGTCGGTTGCGGTTCGATGCCGTCCGCCTGCGCGGCCTCTTCGGCGTCCGAGTCCGGTTTCGGATCGATCTTGCGAATCCTGATCTTGCCACCCGAAACCTCGCTGAACTCTTCGAGCAAGTCCTCGACTTCGTTGGCGTAACTGCGGATGTGCGATGGCACGCGCGCCTCGCCTTGCGAAAAGTAGAAGCGCACTTCGACCGGCGTATCGAGTTTCTTGAGAATCGCCTTCGTGCCGGGCGAAGGCGTGTAGAGTTTGTCCGCCGTCAAATCGAGGCGGCCCTTGGCGGCGTTGGCAATGAGGTTCACCGCGACAATCACGGCGAACATCACCGCGACGCCAATCGCCGAATAAAGCAGTGTCTCGAATTTTTTCTGTTTCATGGCTGAGAAAAGTTGGTTAGCCCGCGCGCAGGTTGCGAATGACCACGCCGTTGCAGAACAACGAGAAGCCAATCACCGAAAGGAAGAACAGCAGGTCGCGCGAATCAATCACGCCCTTTTGAAAACCCGCGAAGTGCGGCATAACACTGAAGCTGGCGACGAGTTTGGTCAGATTGGGCGAGAAGTTCACCAGCATGTCCGTGATTGGCTCCCACCCGCAGAGGATCAGGAAGAAGCAAATTACCACTGAGAGAATGAAGCTGATGACCTGGTTGCGCGTTAGTGCAGACGTGAAGCACGTCACGGCAAGATACGCACCCGCCAGAAACGCGCTGCCGAGATAGCCTGCGAAGACCGCGCCGCCGTCCGGGTCGCCGAGATAGCTGATGGTCATCACGACGGGAAACGTCAGCGCCAGCGCGATGATAAGGAACAGCCACGATGCGAGAAATTTCCCGACGATGGCCTGCCACGGAGTGATGGGCATCGTGAGCAACAATTCCATCGTGCCTTGCCGCCGTTCTTCCGCCCAAAGCCTCATGCCCACGGCCGGAACGAGGAACAGATAAAGCCACGGATGCCAGCGGAAAAAGCTGAATGAAAGCGATGCTTCGCCGACGCGGAAAAACTGCCCGAGCATGAAGGTGAAGAAACCCATCAGCAGCAGGAAGATGACGATGACGACGTAAGCAACCGGCGATGAGAAGTAGCCGCTCAGTTCGCGCCGCGCGATGGTCCAGATGTGTCGAAGCGAATCACTCATTGATGGCCTCCAGTGACTTTGTTTTCGTGACTCGTTGAGCCACCCGCGGTATCGGGCAATGTGATGCGTCGGAATACTTCATCAAGACGACCTTCTTCCGTGTGCAATTCTTCGAACTTCCAGCCGGACTGCGTTACCGTTTCGGCGACCGCGCGGGCCAGTTCTCCATTGCGCGCCTTATCGCTCGGATAGACGCGCACCCAAACCACGCCCGCAGTTTCTTTGACAATGGCCGCTTTGCTCGCGCCGGTCACGCTGGCGAGCCGTTGCTTCACTGAATCCGCTCCCACACCAAGCACGCGCAGCGAAACCGCGCCCGCGACATCGGAACGTTGCTTCAATTCTGCCGGCGTCCCGTTCGCAACGATCTGGCCGCGGTCGATGATGATGGCGCGCGTGCAAGCCGCTTCGACCTCTTCGAGAATGTGCGTCGAGAAAATGATCACCTTCTTCTCGCCCATGCGGCGGATGAGTTGCCGCACCTCGTGCTTCTGATTCGGGTCGAGGCCGTCCGTCGGTTCGTCGAGAATCAGAATGTCGGGGTCGTGAATCACTGATTGCGCGAAACAGGTGCGATGGCGATAGCCTTTTGAAAGGGTGTCCACGCTTTGGTGCGTCACGTTTTCGAGGAAGCACATCTCAATCGCGCGCGCGACGGCCTTCTTCTTCGCATCGCCACGCAAGCCCCGCAGTTCCGCCGAGAAAGACAAAAACCCGTGCACCGTCATGTCCGTGTAAGCCGGGGCATTTTCCGGCAGGTAGCCGATGAGCTTCTTGGCCGGAATGGGATTCTCCACCATGTCATGCCCACCGACGGTGATCCGCCCCTCGGTGGGAGGAATGAACCCGGTAATCATTCGCATGGAGGTGGATTTACCGGCGCCGTTGGGTCCGAGAAACCCAAGGACCTCACCGCGCTCGACCGAAAACGAGATGCCGTTGACGGCCCGCTTCGTGCCGAATGTTTTGACTAAATTTTCAACCTTAATCATGGCTTATTGCACTTTGCCGCCTTTGGAAACGGCGTGAGCAAATAACAACTCCGTGGCCCGTTGTAAAGGAGCCGAAGCACTTTTCCGGCGGGCCGGCCCTGCCTTTTCCGCCGTGTGAGACGGTTGGATTGAGAAAACAGCGAAACGTTCAAAATTCCTCAATTGCTCGGTTCGCGTGCCAACGTCCCCGGAACTCTCCTCGGGCTACGTGGGAAGCATTCGCCGAAACTGGCGAATCACCTCTTTCAGCCGCTCGTAACCGTGGACCAAACGAAAGCCGGGCTGGAGAATGTCTTCGCCGGGAATTTCATAGATGCGTCCGGCGCGAACCGCGGCCATTTCTGCCCAGCCCGGACGCGACGCAATCGCCGCCGGCTGAACGGGCTTGCCGCACCAGGAAGCGAAAATAATCTCAGGGTTCGCGCGGAGGATTTGTTCGGATGAGACAACACGTTCAGGAGCAGCCCGCTTTGTTCTCAACCCGACAAAGATGTCATTCCCGCCGGCCCGTTCGATCAACTCGCCTACCCAGCCGATGCCCGTGATGAACGGGTCGTTCCATTCCTCGAAATAAACACGAGGCCGGGCACTGATGTCCGTGACCGGGACCGGAGCGAGCCGTGCGCGAAATTCCGCCAGCAACCGCTCAGCCTCCGTCTGCCGGTCAACAACTCGTCCGAGCAACGCCAGCGTGGTCTCCGTTTCCTCCAGCGTGCGCTGGTTGGCAGCAAAGACGGGCAGACCTCGTTTGATCAATTCCGCGGCAAGATGTGATTGCACGTCCGAAAAGGTGATGACTAAATCAGGATTGAGTCCGGCAATTTCTTCCAGCCGGCCGGTGCTGAAACCACTCACTCTTGGCTTGGCCGGCGCTTCCGGCGGTGGAACGAAAAAGGCCGTGACGCCCACGATTTTTTCCCACGCGCCGATTCGCCAAAGCCAGTCGGCTGCTTCGGCGGAGAGACATATGATGCGTTCAGGTACCCGAGTCATCTTGCTTTCGGTGGATGGTTATTTAACAACCGGGAAGAGACAATGACTGCGTGTCTGAGTGCTCCCGCGCGAGCGATTTACTCGGAAAACACAGTGAGTTTTTGCAATTTGCCAGCAAGCCGCGCAGTCTGCACTCTCACCGCGGTTGATATTTGCGACTCTTCGCCAGTTTACACTTCGGCACGCTCAAAGCTAAATCCTTTCGTCTGTCGAAAACGGAGGAAAGAATGAATGGGAAAAGGGTTATTCTTTTGGTGGAGGACAGCGACGACGACGCGTTGCTTTTTGATCGCGTGGTATCAAAAGCTGACCTCGGACTCGAAATACGCCGCGTCCACAATGGACAAGAGGGCATCGATTATCTTCTGGGCGCGGGCGAATTTTCTGACCGCCAACGGTTTCCTTCTCCCCATGTCGTCATGCTGGACTTGAGAATGCCAATCTGTGACGGCTTCGATTTTCTGAACTGGAAACGCAATCAACCGTCGCTGGCCGCCCTTCCCACCATCGTGATGACGTCGTCTGATTTTCACGAGGACATGCGCCGCAGCTACGAATTGGGCGCGCACTCTTTCACGATGAAGGTCAAGACGACTGATTCATTGAGTCAACGCGTCGAGGCTTTGCGGAAGTGGTGGTTCGAACACTGCGTTCTGCCCGAGCCGATTGCCAGCGAGGCCTGACGGCGACTGGTCGCCCTGCGCAGTCAGCCAATGAACGAACACACGTATTCGCAAAGGCCGCTCTTCACTTCGATGTCGAAGCCGGATTTGGCGGGAACCTCGAATGCGGCGCCGGCGGCGTAATCTGTCGTGACGTTCTGCGCGTCGAGCTTCACCGCGCAGACGCCCGCGACGATTTCCATGCGCTCGGCTTTGTCGGTGCCGAAGTGGAATTTGCCGGGGTAAATCAGTCCGAGCGTTTTCTTCGACCCGTCAGGGAGGAAAATCGTGTGGCTCACCACTTTCCCTTCGAAGTAAACATTGGCCTTGGCCACCGCGGTGACGTTCTTGAATTCAACTGGCGCTGACATGCGCGTGAGTTTCCGTGTGAACCTTTGCAAGTCAATCGCGGTTTCGTTCACGGCGGCGAAAAGGCGCGGAGAAAACCCCGCGCCTTTGGGTCGTGCGGCCTGGCCCCGTTGGATGATTGCGCGCGTGGAGTGGCCGCTACTGCGCCGGCTGCGTGCTAACGCCTGGCTCCGCCGATGACACGCGGAGTTCATCCGCCAGTTGCCACGCAGTGAAAGCGAGGAACAGAAGGCCGCAAACGTTCAGGTAAAGGCTTTGGCGATCCGCGTCGAGTCCCGCGGCGATGGGATAAAGCGCGCCGAACACGAGCAACAGCGCGGCGAGCACTTTTCCACCCGTACCGCCCGTAATTCGTTTTGCGATCCACGCCAGCAGCAGCAGGAGCGGCAGAAACACCACGAGCGCGGTTCCCCAGAAGCCGAAGAGCAAATCACTAAAATCGCCAAGCACGCCAAACGCCAGCGCGATTGCTGACGCGAACAGCACCGTCAGCAGTACCGCGTGGCGCGTTTCGGCAAGCGTCCACGCGAGCAACAGCGTCGCGACGATCAACATCCAGCCGCGCTCGGCTTCGCCCAAGACTGCGTTCGTGGTCGCGCCCGGTTGCGGCAACGTCGGCAGCGAGACGCCCATGCCCTTGTGCGAGATCGCATGATCAAGCCGATACGTGAGCACTGAGCCGCGATTGTCCGTGGTTGCCTTCAGGTCCGTCGGCGACATGCAACCTTCGGGATAATTGAGTTTCGCTCTCGGCATGTCGGGCAGATTCAGCGCCAGCGTGAAGTCGCGAATCTCGCGCTGTTCCGTCACCTGAAAATACCAGAAGGACATGCCACGACTCTTGAATGAAATCGCCACGTCGAGCGTTTCGTTTGGTTCCAGGTCGCGCGTAAGGACAAGCGCAGCCTCGCTCAGTTCCATTTTCGGCAGCACGTCCTGGCCGTTGACGGTCGCGACGAGTTCATCGTACATCGCGCCCTGCGCCGGCAACGGAAAGCGCAGCGTTCCTTTCGTGGCGCGGTCCGCCGGGCTTTTGAGCTTCCACGTAAATTTGCACGCCGTTTCGTAGCCGCCGTAAAGCGCCGAACCTTTCTTGCGCGGATTTTGCGTCAGTGTGATGTCGTGCGTGGCGGAGATGAATGGATTTCCAACAATGTGACGGCGGACGGTTTTCTTGCGCACGAGCGCCGGCTTGGTCGGATCCTCGAACTCCGTGCGCTCAGTGACTTCCTCGTCGTAATAGGTTTGCAGCGTCAACTCGCGCTGCGTCTGCTCCGAGCCCCAGATCGTTTGCACCGCATTGTAATTCGCTCCGGTGATCCGCCCGTGCGTTTGCTGAAAGTGCGCGACGGAATTGCGCAGATAACTTCGGAGCACACCGAACGTTTGCGCGAGCAACAACACAACCGCTGCCGCAAACAGGAACCGCGTGCAATGCGAATACAGCATCCACGCCAGCGACGGCTTGGTTTCCACTGGCGCTGATTTGCGCCACAGCGAGATGAACACGGCCAACAGTGCCGCGCCGAGGCACAACGCCAGTAGAGGCTGATTTTGAGCCAGGTCGGCGGCGCGGCCAACCAGTCTCAGCAAGAGAGTTTTCATGGCTGTCTGAGTTTGAATTTTCTTCGGGCAACGAATCCGTCGCCGTGCATTGACCCGTGAGGAATCCGGGAGCAATGCGTCCGCGCTTCACGCGGCGATTGGATGGACACCGAGCGAGTGTCCTGTGTTCACCAAACGGAAGCCGACTTGTTCACAAAGTTTTCACCAGGAAATTGGAACGACGAACTCCGCGAGTCCCCAATCAATGTCATCAGCATCTTGCCGGCATCTGCGGAGTTCCCGACCAGTGTCGCGGAAACAAAAAGACGACTGGATTTCTCCAGTCGTCCTTTTGTGATTCAGTTCCGGCCGTTTATGAACGGGCGGCAGGCTTCTTGGCTGCCTGATCCAGAATCGTCGTCAGGATGCTGTTCGGCACCTGCTCGAAGGTGAGCGGTTCCATGGAGTAACTCGCGCGGCCCTTCGAGAGCGAACGAATCGCGGTGGCGTAACCGAACATTTCGGCCAGTGGCACGCGGGCGTTTACTGCGACCTGCCCCGACTTCGCATCGATGTTCTCGATGTGACCACGGCGGCGGCTGATGTCGCCGACGATGTCGCCCTGGTAATCGCTCGGGGTCGTCACTTCCACTTTCATGATCGGCTCGAGAAGAATCGGACCGGCTTTTTTGAACGCGTCCTTGAGCGCGAAGATGCCAGCCATCTTGAACGCAAGTTCGTTCGAGTCCACTTCGTGAAACGTTCCGTCCACGATGTCGCACTTCAGATCGATGACCTGATAGCCCGCGTAAACGCCGGAACGAATTGCTTCCTCAACGCCATCGATGACCGCCGGAATGTATTCCTTGGGAATCGCGCCGCCCACAATCTTGTTGTTGATCTCGATGCCTTTGCCTTTTTCGTTCGGCGCGATCTTTACCAATGCGTGACCGTATTGACCGCGTCCGCCAGACTGCCGAATAAACTTTCCTTCGCCGTCGGCAGCTTTGGTAATCGTTTCGCGATAAGCGATTTGCGGCGCGCCGGAGTTGGCTTCGACTTTGAATTCGCGCTTGAGGCGATCGGTGATGATTTCCAGGTGCAACTCGCCCATGCCCGCGATAATGAGTTGTCCCGTTTCTTCATTCGTGAAGCAACGGAACGTCGGGTCTTCTTCCGCGAGACGTTGCAAACCTTCCGACATTTTGTCGCGATCCTGTTTGGTCTTTGGTTCCACGGCCATGCTGATGACCGGTTCAGGGAACGTGGGCGGTTCAAGCGTCACATCCAAGTCCTCATCGCACAGCGTGTCGCCAGTGGTGATGTTGCGCAAACCGACGAGCGCCGCGATGTCGCCTGAGTACGCGGTATCGACGTCCTTGCGTTCGCTGCCTTGAATGACCATCAGGCGGCTGACGCGTTCGCGTTTGCGCGTGCGCGGATTGTAAATCGTGTCGCCCTTCTTGAGTTGGCCCGAATAAACGCGGAAGAAGACCAGTTTGCCGGCGTAAGGATCAGTCCAGAGCTTGAACGCGAGCGAACAGAATTTGCCGTTATCGTTCGATTCCACGACGACCTTGTTTTCCGTGCCGAGTTCCAAGCCCTCGGCTTGCGGGATGTCAATCGGGCTGGGCAGATAATCGACGACTGCATCGACGAGCGGTTGCACGCCCTTCTTCTTGAAAGCCGAACCACACAATACCGGAATGAGTTCGATCTTGCAGGTGAGGCGGCGAATGGCCGCCTTCAGCGTCGGGACATCAACTGGTTTGTCTTCCAGCACCAGTTCGGCGATGGCGTCATCCTTGTTCGAAACGGCGTCGATCAATTCCGCGAGAGCAATCTTGGCCTTCTCTTTCAGGGAATCGCGGATTTCCTTTACTTCGTAGTTAAGCCCTTCGCTGGCTACGTCACCGGCTCCCCACCAGATTTCTTTCTGGTTTACGACGTCGATGACGCCCTCGAACTTGTCCTCGGCGCCAATCGGCAACTGGATCGGATAAGCATACGCGCCCAACTTCTTGCGCATGTCGTTGAGCGCGTTGTCGAAGTTCGCGCCGGTGCGGTCCATCTTGTTGACGAACGCCACGCGCGGGACTTTGTATTTCGTGGCCTGACGCCACACCGTTTCCGACTGCGGCTGCACGCCCGCGACTCCGCAGAACACTGCAACAGCGCCGTCGAGCACGCGCATCGAACGCTCCACTTCCGCCGTGAAATCCACGTGGCCCGGAGTGTCGATGATGTTGACGCGATGCGGCACGTCCTTGAAAGCTTTGTAGAGCGTCTCTTCGCCCGGCTTGGTTGCCTTTTGCGTCCAGAAGCAAGTGACTGCCGCTGACGTGATCGTGATGCCGCGCTCGCGTTCCTGCTCCATCCAGTCGGTCACGGTGTTGCCGTCATCGACATCGCCGATCTTGTGGATGAGTCCCGTGTAAAAGAGAATGCGCTCCGTCGTCGTCGTCTTGCCCGCATCGATGTGCGCGGCAATGCCGATGTTGCGCGTGCGCTCGAGCGTGTAGGCGCGCTTCGGTGAATTCGGTGACGCCGGCGCCGCCGGTGAAGGTTGTGCCTTCACGGCTGCCGTCTCTTTTCTATTTTCTACTGCTGCTTCCATAACGTCTGGGAATAAAAACGCCCCGATTGCTCGCTTGCAGTCGAGGCGTGGTTCAAATCGGTATCTTACCAGCGGAAGTGCGCGAAAGCTTTGTTGGCCTGGGCCATCTTGTGCACTTCATCCCGCTTGCGAATGGCGTTTCCCTGTCCCTGATAAGCCTCCATGATTTCCGCGGCCAGGGCGTCCTTCATCGGCTGCCCTTTCCGCCCATCAGCAAAATCCACAATCCAGCGTACCGCAAGTGCGAGTTGCCGATCCACGGTGATTTCCAGCGGCACCTGATACGTGGCACCACCGACGCGGCGCGCCTTCGTCTCGATGCGCGGCTTCGCGTTGTCCACCGCGCGCTGAAGGATTTCCAGCGGGCTGCTCTGCGGATTCTTCTCCGAGATCTTGTCGAACGCACCGTACACAATCCGCTGTGCGGTGCTCTTTTTTCCGCTGGTCATGACGGTGTTCACCAGCCGCGTGACGAGCGAACTGTGATACTTCGCATCTTCCACCAACGGTCTTTTATCAGCTTGACGACGACGAGACATGAGTTTGCTTCTTCGTTAAAATCGTTAGAAACTTAAATCGCTTACGCGGCGGGCTTGGCTTCCTTCGGCCTCTTCACGCCATACTTCGACCGGCTCACGCGGCGCTTTTCCACCCCCGCCGCGTCCAATGTGCCACGGACTATGTGATAACGCACGCCCGGCAAATCTTTCACACGTCCGCCGCGCACCAGCACGATGGAGTGTTCCTGCAAATTGTGGCCTTCGTCCGGGATGTAAGCGATGACCTCGTAGCCATTCGTGAGGCGCACCTTCGCGACCTTGCGCATCGCAGAATTCGGCTTCTTCGGCGTACGCGTCATCACCTGCAGACACACGCCGCGTCGGAACGGCGCGTTTTCAAGCGCCGGCGACTTCGACTTGTATCGAACCTTGTTGCGCCCTTTTCGGACGAGTTGATTGATTGTCGG
>JGI10216J12902_100224667_pt1 | contig 19342 bp, 18 predicted proteins | sample KanNatreferecore_FD_12902 | JGI IMG/M metagenome (IMG submission 12902)
AAAAACCAGTGGATGCGCGCCGCAGTGCTGAGTTCATCCACGAAGGCAGCACCGAAACTTGTTTCGTTGGCAGCGGCGCTGCCGGAGAGCGCGCAACAGCGGGAGCTTTTTGCATCGTTGCTGGCCACCGCTACTGCGACGGCATCGGAACGCGAACTTGCCCAAATCATTGTTACCCTGTCGCCCACGAATGAAAACGAGGTGACGGCGTGGCGCCTGGACGCGCTCACCCGTTTGCTGGAACGCCCGTTCGAGAAATCGGCCGCGGCGCGCGAAAGCATCGACCGAACACTGAGCCTGGCGCGAGCAGTCCTCACGAGGCCTTTTACCGACGCATCTCCACGCGAGGCAGCTTTGCGGTTTGTGGCCGCGCAAATTGCCAGCGAGAACGATCTCGCCTTCTACCAATTATTCCTGCAGCCGGGGGCTTCGCAGACGGCGGCGGTCGAAGCGCTGTCGCGGAGCCGCCATCCGCACGTCGCCCAGCTTTTGATTTCTCAATGGGGCGGCTTTTCACCCGCGCTGCGGTCCAAAGCGATGGACCAACTTGCCGCCCGCGTTGAATGGCTTGATGCGCTGCTGAAAGCCGTGGAACGGAAAGAAATCTCTCCGGCTGAGATTTCACCCTCGCTGAGAGCCAGGCTCTTGAGCGACAAGAATGAGATTCTCCGCGAACGTGCCGCGCGGCTTTGGCCACCGCGTACGTCGGATCGCACAAAGCTTGTCGCGGAATATCGGAAAGCAATCACATCGAATGGAGACGCTCTCGCCGGCCGCGAAGTTTTTGAGCAGAACTGCGCCACTTGCCATGCCTTGAATGGGCGAGGCCAGTCCGTCGGGCCGGACCTTACGCCCTGGCGCGACAAGAGTGCGGACGATTTTTTGATGGCGATTCTCGATCCGAATGCCGCCGTCGAACCGCGCTACGTGAACTACGTGATCGAGACCAGGAGCGGCGGCGTGTTGTACGGCGTAATTCGATCCGAAACCGCAACGGGCGTGGAGGTGGCTGCGCCGGGAATTCAGCAAACGCTGCTGCGCAGCGAGATCTCGCGCATCGAAGCATCGCCGCTTTCGCTGATGCCCGAAGGACTGGAACAGAGCATCACGCCGGCCCAGATGAATGGCTTGCTGGCGTTTCTGAAAAGTTCTGCCCCGCGCCTGTTCGGCAGTGCCTCTGCGGATTTAGTTCAAGTCGCTCGCAAAGAATTCCAGGAACAACACCCTGACGGTTTGATGAAGTTGGTTTCAGCGTCTGAACAATTGGATTACCCGAGCTGGCTCGGGCGTCTGCCGCTCTGGCATTGCCGGCAGAACGATGGGAAGTCGCGTGTCGTCTGGCAACCAGGGCGCGGGAAAGTCTCGGGCCTTGAATCAATCTTCGTGATGCCCGTCGGGATGGGGTTCATTTCACAACCGTCAGGAACGTTTGCGTTGAAGGTGAATGGAAGTCCTGCTTTCGAATTCAACGTCACTCTTGACGACAACGCGTGGCGAAGTGGAGACGGCAAAGTGCGCGCCAGTTATCGTGTGATGGAAGCCAATTCCGAGGACAGCAATGGTGTGCTGACTATTGCGGTGACGAACGAAGTTCTTCAGGCAGGCAAGGCGATAACTTTCGAAGTCGTGGGTTCAGCGGCGAACAGCCAGCGCTGGTTTGGGATTTACGATTTCAATGCCGTGCAAACAACAGCGGCGCGTTGATGAGCGGCGCTATAATGCGCCAGTCAATTCGCGCTCTGTCTTGAGCCGCAACTGTCCGCACGCGGCATCGATGTCGTGGCCTTTCTCGCGGCGAAGAGTCGCGGTCACGCCTTGCTTCTCCAACGCCGCCAGAAACGCCTCCTGCACTTCCTCGGTCGGCCGGACCCATGGCAGATCCTCAACTTTATTGTAAGGAATCAGGTTCACCTTGGCGTTCAACTTCTTCGCCAGTTGCGCGAGCGGTTTGATTTGGTCCAACCCATCGTTCACGCCCGCGATCAAAATGTATTCGAGCGTGATCATCCGCGCCTTCTTGTGCTGGTAATACTCGCAAGCCGCCGTGAGCTCCTTCAGGGGGAACTTGCGATTGATCGGCATGATTCGGTTGCGCACCTCATCCGTCGCGCCGTGAAGGGAAATGGCCAAACGAAATTGCAGAGGCTCATCGGCGAGCTGGCGAATCTGCGGCACGAGTCCGCTCGTCGAAATGGTAATCTTGCGCGCGCCAATGCCACCGCCCCACGGCGCATTCAGAATGCGCAGCGCCTTCAGCAGGTTGTCGTAATTCGCCAGCGGTTCTCCCATGCCCATGATGACCAGGTTGTCGATGAGTCGAGAGTCGAGGGTCGAGGATCGAAAGCCAGAAATCCTGCCCTCGACTCTCGACTCTCGACTTTCGACTCTGACTTGCTCCGCGTGCCATCTCTCGACCGCCAAAACCTGATCCACGATTTCCTCCACACCAAGACTGCGCTTCCAACCTTCCAGCCCGCTCGCGCAGAACTTGCAGCCATACGCGCAACCAACCTGGGTTGAAACACAAAGCGTGTGGCGATCGGCGCGGTCACCGTAAAGCGCGGGCGTGGCGGGAATCAAAACGCTCTCGACAAACGAACCATCACGCAGCTTCCAAAGAAATTTCTGCGTCGTATCACGCGCGCCCTGCTTGCGCACCAGTTCCAGAACTGTGAACGAGAATTCCGCAGCCAGCTTCTCGCGCAACGACTTCGGCAGGTTCGTCATGACGTTCCAACCCGTGCCGCGGCGTTGGTAAATCCAACTCAGCACTTGATCGACGCGATACGCCGGTTGGTCCCGTTCGGCGAACCAAGCGGCGAGTTCCTCGCGCGTGAGTGATTTAATGTCCGTCACGCAGGCAAATTACGATAACGACCGGCGAACGAAAGAAGCGAATGAGGAGCGCGGGTAGGGCGCGGTGTCCTCACTGTGCCGCGAGTGATGCGACCTCGCACGCATTTGTTCCCCGCGGGGCGGCGGCTGAGGACAGCCCGCCCTACGTCATCGCCGGACGCAACGGTGCACCAATCTCGTCCGCGTGGTACGAGCTGCGCACCATCGGTCCGCTCGCCACGTGGACGAAGCCCATCTCTTCAGCACGCACTCTGTATTCCGCGAACTTGTCCGGATGAATGAACTCTGCGACTGGCAAGTGCTTCAACGTCGGTTGGAGATATTGACCCAAGGTAAGAATATCGCAGTTCGCGCCGCGCAAATCTTTCATCGCGGTGAACAACTCCTCCTCCGTTTCTCCAAGGCCAAGCATGAGGCCGGACTTTGTGAACACGCCCTCGCTGCGTTTCTCCTTCACCTTACGCAGCACGCTGAGCGAACGGTCGTAAGTTGCGCGCGAGCGGACGGACGGCGTCAGACGCTTCACCGTCTCCAGGTTGTGATTGAAAATCTCCGGCTCCGCAGCGAGCACGGCATCAAGCGAAGAATCCTTATCCAGAAAATCCGGCACGAGCACTTCGATAACGATGCCCGGATTCATCGCGCGCACCGCCTCGATCGTCTGCCGGAAATGTTCCGCGCCGCCATCCGCCAGATCGTCGCGCGCCACCGCCGTGATGACGACGTGTTTCAACTTCATTCGCCGCGTGGCCTCCGCGACGCGCTGTGGTTCGTCTGCTTCGAGCGCAAAAGGTTTGGCCGTGCTCACCGCGCAGAAACCGCACGCGCGCGTGCAGCGGTCGCCGGCGATCATGAACGTCGCCGTGCCCTTGCTCCAGCATTCCCAATGGTTCGGACACTTCGCGCTTTCGCAGACCGTGTGCAGCCGCAAGTCGTCCAGCAGATTGCGTGTGCGCGCGAATGTGTTTTCAGTGGGCAGCCGCAGCCGCAGCCATTCCGGGATGCGCGGGCGCGGCTTCAAAGGAACTTCAGCAGTGATCATTCTTTCGTTCGTTTCCTGAGCTACTCTTTGTGAGTCTCGCGAAGGCCGCGAAGGAGGCGAAGGAATTTACGATTTGGCGAATCTTCCAACGGTCGATCACTTCATCAGCCCAATGGTTGAAGGCAGTTTCGTCCTCTTTGCTTCGCGGCCTTCGCAACTTCGCGAGACTTCTACGATTAAGTTGGAGTGGTTTCCAACTTTTTCCAGAATTTCTCCAATTGGCCCGTGTCAAAATCCGCCAGTACCTCGCCATCCACTTCGATGACAGGCGCGAGTGTCTGGCCGGAGAGTTCTTTCATCTCTTTGAACGCGGCGCGGTCCGAAATCACGTCCAGTTCCTCGTAATCGATGCCGCGTTCATCCAGCCAGTCCTTGGCCTCGTGGCACCAGCCGCAGAATGGTTTTACGAACAAACGAATCTTTTCCGGTTTCATACAACGCAGGCAAGGTAGGGCAGGAATTCAGACGCGACAACCCTCGGTGTGAAACGGGACGTGAAACGTAAACGTGAAAGCGGGTTGGTAATTTGTTCACGTTTTAGGTTTCACGTTTCAGGCCTCCGTCAAAAACGTATCGCTGTGCTCGTAACAGGGCGCGCAACAGCAGAGCAGCCGCAGCGTTTCAGTTCCCGTGTTCCAGAGCTTGTGCTTTTTGCCGGGTGGAATGGCGATGGCGTCGCCGGCTTTCACTTCGCGCAATTCGTCCTCGATGCGCATTCGCCCCGCGCCGTGCGTGATGAAATAAATCTCCTCCGTCTTCGCGTGATAATGCTCCTGCGTGCTCGCGCCGGCGGGCAGACGAGCTTCGGCGAGACTTTGATTGCGAATGACTGAGTTGCGATACGCGAGCAACTCGCGAATCTCCGACCCATCCTTCGTGATGAACGCCGGAACGTCAGTAAGGTTCTTCACATCCATGCGCAGGATGTTTGGGGAAAGCCACGGCGTGGCAACTTCAAAAGCGAGATGCAACTGATGCGGTGGATTCAAGGACGAGGCGAGGCGTATTAGTCATAGGTTGTCATCGGATTCAACTCGGCGGGGGATTTCCAGTCGATCTTGTACTTGTTGCGGAGCACTTCCTTTTTCTTCTTCCAATACAAGTGAACACGGCCCATCTGCCCTGTCCAACGTTGCGTGAATGCCTCGGCTTGGTCATTCGCGTCCCGAAAGGCGGTGGCAAACTCCGGAGCATCCTCCAACGGATCGTGAATCTCGCTGCCGCCATCGAAGTGAATCCCGCTCTTACTACCGTCAGAGGAAGTCCAAGACGTAATATCGTTCGTCTTCACATCGCTGGTGATGAATCCCTGCTCGTTGCGGAACCAACGTACGACTGGTTTGGCACGTGAAGCCGGAGCCTCTGACGAAGGCTTTGAGCAATTCACCGTAATTGTCACGAGCATGATGATGCATAGGGCGAGCATATTCATCCGCCTAACCGAGGTGAAGCCGCATGCAGTGCGTAGCAACGCATACGGCTGATTCTCATTCGGCTCTTTGGTTCTCACGGTTTCATGAGAGCAGAGTTCGAGATTTTTGGAAAGGAGCTTGACGGATCAGCCATACATCAGAACTCCACCTCTTGGCTCCTTGCTCCGGGCTGTTTGCTCGCCTATTATCCGCCTGTCGTGAGTTTCCCCAAAGTCATTTTGCTGCTTGCCGTCACACTCGGCTGCGCGACAAATTGTTTCGCCCACGGCGAAGTCCACACGCGCATCAATCAGCTCACGGCGGAAATCGCGCAGACGCCCACGAATGCTTCGCTCTATTTTCAGCGCGCGGAGCTGTATCGCGTGGACCAGGATTTCACCAATGCACTGGCGGACCTTGATCGGGTCGCGAAAGCCGATCTCTCGATCGTGCGCGTGGATTTCTGCCGCGGACGTGTGCTTTTCGAAGCGGGGCGGCCACAGGAAGCGCTCGTGCCTTTGAACAAATATCTCGCGGGCAAGCCGAAGGACGGGGAGGCGTTTACGACCCGCGCCCGTGTTCTGGCGAAGGTCGGCAATCACAAAGCCGCGACGGAAGATTACACGCAGGCCATCGCGCTGAGCGTCGGAGGAAACCCGGAACTTTACATCGAACGCGCCGACGCCTTTCGCGCGATGGGCAAGACCGACGAAGCCATCCGCGGACTGGACGAAGGCATTCGCAAAATGGGACCGCTCGTGACACTCCAGCTTCCCGCCATTGATCTCGAAGTTTCGTCCAAGCGCTATGACGCGGCACTCGCGCGCATCGACCAGGTCTCGGCGCGATTGCAGCGCAAGGAAACCTGGCTGGTGCGCCGCGCGGAAATTCTCATAAAGGCTGGGCGCGAAGAGGAAGCAAAGAAGAATTATCGCGAAGCTTTGGCCGCGATCGATCGATTGCCGGCCGGACATCGCGGGACGCGCGCAATGCTGGAGTTGCGCGCGCGCATCCATGCCGCGCAGGGAACAAACGCGCCGGCTGCAAACGCAGTTCTTTCTCCACGTTAAAGCGTGTTGGCAGAAAAACAGAGTTGCGGTACGTTGTCCGCACAATGAGGCTCTGCGGCAAGCTGGTTCGACTTCTCGCGTTGTGCCTGCTGTTCTCCGGCGTGTTTCCTCTTCACGCGGCGAATGTCACCCTGATCTCCTTTGGTTTTCCGTGGCGGTACAATGATTTCGGTGAAGCGGGCGCGAACTGGTTCACAGCCGGATATCCTGACAACAACTGGAATTATAATTTTTCCCAGTTCGGATACGGCGAAGGCGACGAGCAAACTGAAACGCTGCCCGCGACGACCACTTACTTTCGAATGTTCCTGACCCTGACCAATCCGCAGGACTTCGCCTCCTTCACTTTGCGGGTGCTGCGCGATGATGGTGTGGCCGTGTATGTGAATGGCGTCGAAGTATTGCGCGACAATCTTCCCGCGGAAGCGCTGACCCACGATACGCTGGCGTTAAGAGATATCGATGGCGATGAAGAATCCGATGTGCTTCTGGCCACGCTGGCGCAGTCGAATTTCGTCGCCGGCGTTAATCTCATTGCGGTGGAAGTGCATCAGTCGAGCGTGCTCAGTGATGACATGAGCTTCAATTTTCAGCTTGAAGGCACGCCAGGCAGTGTCGGTCCGCCGTCGGTGACGCGCGGTCCTTATTTGCAGGTCGGCACTTCCAGCAACGTCATTGTCCGATGGCGCACGAGCGTACCGAGCAGCACGCGCGTGTTGTACGGAACGAACCTGGCCAACCTGACCCTCGGCGTGAGCAACGCGACCGCGGTGGCCGATCATGAAATTACGCTGACGGGACTCTTGCCGGATACGAAATACTTTTATTCCATTGGCACGAGCACGCAGATGCTGGCCGGCGATGCCACGTACTTCTTCCGCACCTCTCCCCAGCCTGGCGCGGCGCACCCGACTCGCATCTGGGCCATCGGCGATTTTGGCACTGGTTTCCTCGCCCAGCAAAACGTGCGCGATGCTTACTACAACTTCACAGGCACGCGACACACCGATATGTGGCTGATGCTCGGCGACAACGCTTACAACACTGGGCAGGACCATGAGTATCAGTCCTATGTCTTCAATGTGTATCCCACGTTGTTCCGGCAAGCCGTTGTGTGGCCGGCGGTCGGCAATCACGACACATCCTTCTTCCAAACGTTGAGCGATGACTACGACTACTATCGCATCTTCACCATGCCGACCAACGGCCAGGCGGGCGGGGTCGCATCAGGGACGGAACATTTCTACTCGTTCGACTACGCGAACATCCATTTCGTCTGCCTCGACTCGATGACGGCGATTTACCGCGAGCCCGACGGTCCGATGGCAGAATGGCTTCGCGCCGACCTCGCCGATACGATGCAGGACTGGATTATCGTTTACTTCCACCACCCCGCCTACACGAAAGGCTCGCACGATTCGGACGTGGAATTCGAACTGATCGAGATGCGAGAGAATATCGTGCCGATCCTGGAATCGTTCGGCGTGGACTTGATTCTTTCCGGGCACAGTCACGCTTACGAACGCTCGTATTTGATCGATGGCCATTACGGCCTTTCGACTTCGATCAACGAAACGAATTACATCGACCACGGCGATGGCCGCACGAACGGAACGGGAACTTATCTGAAACCGGCGGGCGGAATGGGCGCGCGCCGCGGAATGGTCTATGTCGTCGATGGCAGTTCCGGCGGGCAAGGCGGCGGCGGCACGCTCGACCATCCGGCGATGTTTTATTCGGTGCTCACGCCGGGTTCGCTCATCATCGATATCAATGGACTGCGGCTCGACGCCACGTTCCTGAGCGCAAGCGGGACGGTGGATGACACGTTCACGATGGCCAAGGGCGAATACGCCGAGACGTTGCCGCCCGTGTTGAGCATTGCCCGCGACGGCACGAACGCGGTGATTAGCTGGCTCACTTCGATGACGGACTACCATTTGGAGTCCACAGCGTCACTCAACGCGCCGCAATGGTCGGTGATCAGCGCAAGTGCTTCCACGAACGGACGTCGCAAAACGGTGTTCGTTCCGGCCCTGCCGGGGAGCAGATTTTTCCAATTGCGCAGCGTGCCTTGATTCCGAGAGGGGCGGCGGACCGCCAAGTCCGCGCGCTGGAGTTGGAGTTCACGCTGCAGCGTGTCCGACGCAAGCCAAAGCTTGAACGCCAACGCGCGAACTCGGTGGTCCGCGCTCCATGCTTGGCGCGAGCACGGATTTCCACTATTTGACTGCCGATGGTTTTGTCTGTGCGAACGGTGCGCCGCTGGATTGTCTGGTTTTCGATCCTGGCCACCGCTGGTGTTTCCCGCGCGCACCAGCCTGGCCTCAGCACAGTGTTCGTTGACCTCGGAGCCAATCGAATCGCGGTGCAGGTGATTGTGGCGTGGCAAGAATTGGAGGAAACACTGCCGTTGGATGCCAATCGCGATCGAACCCTGAGCGATGAAGAATTGAGCGCGGCCAAAGCACGGCTCGTCCGGCTCGGTGAAACGGCGCTCTCCCTGGAATCGGATGCCCGGATGCTTTCGCTTAAGAGTCCAGTCCAGGTGCAGCGCGATGATCCAACCGGCATTCGCTTCGATCTGACATTCGAGTTTCCCGCCACGCAGGTGCTGACACTCACTTCTGAAATCATCGCCGAACTTCAACGCAGCCATCGCCAAATCGTTACCATCCGCGGCGCCAATGGAGCGATCCTGGGCGAAGCAGTGTTGGCGCGAGACAAGCCAACAGTCGATGTACCGCTATCAGCTTCAACCGAACAGCCGAAAACCTCGACCGCCCGGCATTTTCTTTTGCTCGGCATCGAACATATTCTCGCCGGCTGGGACCATCTTGCGTTTCTTTTCGGACTGCTGATCATCGGTGGAAAGCTGGGCGACGCGGTGAAGATCATTAGCTCATTCACCGTCGCCCATTCGCTCACGCTGGCGCTGGCGACGCTCAATGTCATCAACATCCCTTCCCGCATCGTCGAGCCGATCATTGCGGCGTCCATTGTTTATGTCGGCTTCGAAAACATCGTGCGCGACAACTTCAGTAAACGTTGGATGCTGACGTTCGCGTTCGGATTGATTCACGGCTGTGGGTTTGCCTCCGCGCTGCGCGAAGCCGGCGTCGGCGCGCATGGCACGAGCGTTGTGACGCCGCTGGTCTGCTTCAATCTCGGAGTGGAACTCGGCCAGCTCGCCATCGCAGCCATCGCACTGCCGCTCATTTGGAAACTGAAACCAACCTTCCCAAAGCGGTGGGTGCCAGTGACGTCCGTCGCGCTGATTGTGATCGGAAGCTATTTTCTGATCGAACGCGTGTGGCCAGCGTGAAACGTAAAACGTGAAATCGAGGTTCGGCACCACCGCACTTTACGTTTTACGTTTCACGCATCACGTCACATGCGCTTCTCGTCCGCGTCGATGAAGTCCACGAACGCCTTGATGTCTTCGCGATGGGCGAGTCCTGCGGCTTCCTTCCGTTGTTTCAAGCGATCCTGCATCGCCTGATCGTCGGGTTTTGGATAATTCAGCATCGCTTCGGCGTGGGCGCGCTTCTCCGCGTCACTCTTCTTCACGTTGGCGCGCACCCAGTCGCATACCTCGCCATCGCTCGCCGTGTTTTTCACAACTTCGATGAACTGCTCGTGCTTCAGGCCGGCTGCCTCAAGCCAGCGTCCATCGAACCCTTTTCCGAAATTCGGTTGGTAATCGGGATGCAGTCTTCCCACGAGGTGGAGGCGAATTTTGTCGATGTAGCGCGGCAGGTGCATCCAGCCGCACATGGTTTCGCGCGGGCTGCGCGGGCAAATGATTTGGTCGCTCATGGAAAACAGCCTTCGTGTCTAATCGTTCATTTCGTCACGTAATACTTCTGCGTGTACTCCTGCACCATCCGCCACGTGTTGAATTTCGGAACGAGCGTCACCATCGCGCGGCGAATGCGCTCGATCCATTTGCGCGGCACGCCATTTTCATCGCGGTCGAAGAACATCGGAATGATTTCCGTGGTCAGCGTTTTGTAAAGGTTCGCGGCGTCCAGACGATCCTGTTCCTCAATCGACGCCGGGTGCGAGTCCTCGCCAATCGCGAAGCCGTTCGTGCCGTCATAGCCTTCGCGCCACCAGCCATCGAGAATGCTGAAGTTCAAACAGCCGTGCGCGCCGCATTTCTGTCCGCTCGTGCCGGACGCTTCGAGCGGACGCCGCGGATTGTTCAGCCACACGTCGCAGCCACTGATCATTTGGCGCGCAACGTGAATGTCATAGTTCTCGATGAACACGAGATGGCCTTTCAACTCGCTGAACTTGCTGAGGTGATTGATGCGCTGGATGTATCGCTTGCCGTCATCGTCGCGCGGGTGCGCCTTGCCGGCAAAAATGAACTGAATGGGCCGCGACGAATCCTTCACGAGCCGCACCACGTCATCGAAGCGATCGAAGATGAGGGGCGCGCGCTTGTAAGTTGCGAACCGGCGCGCGAAGCCGATGGTGAGCGCGTCGGGATTCAACAGCGCATCGTAGGTAATAAAATCCTCTGGCGCGAGTTGCTTGCCTTGGATGAGCAACCGCCGGCGCGCGAACTCGATTAACTCGCGGCGCAGGTTATAGCGCATCGCCCAAAGCTCTTCGTCGGACGTGACGGCTGGATCGGCAACACGCTGCCAGTATTCGGCCGAGTTGATGTTCTTCTCCGCATCCTCACCGAGCTTGCGACGGAGCCAGCGGCGTTGCGTGCCTTTGATCCAGCCGGGAATGTGAATGCCATTCGTGATGTGGCCGATGGGCACTTCATCGACGGACCCGCCCGGATACAGTTCGTGCCACATTTCACGGCTCACCTTGCCGTGGAGTTCGCTCACGCCATTGGCGGCGCGAGAACATTTAAGCGCGAGCACGGTCATGCAGAATGGTTCTGTCTCCTTATCCGGATGCACGCGGCCCAGCGCCAATAAATCAGGCGGCTTCACACCGAGCGCGGACCGCATGTTCGGCATGACGTAATTCATCAAGTCCGGCGAAAAGCGGTCATGGCCCGCTTCGACGGGTGTGTGCGTGGTAAAGATGCACTCGCGCGCCGTGGCCGTCTTCGCGTCAGCGAAGGATTGGCCCTGGGAAATTTTCTCGCGCATCAGCTCCAGGGTCAAAAATGCCGCGTGCCCTTCGTTCATGTGGAACACGGATGGCTTGAGGCCGAGCTTGCGCAACAGCCGCACGCCGCCGATACCCAGCAATATTTCCTGCATGATGCGCGTGGTGCTGTCGCCTCCATAGACGCGCAAAGTGAGGTCGCGATACGTCTGTTCGTTTTCCGGACGGTTCGTGTCGAGCAGATACACGTCGCAGCGGCCGACGTTCACTTTCCAGGCCTGGAACGCCACGATGTTGAAGCCAATTTCAACCATGCAGACGAGTGGCTCGCCGTCTTTGTCGAGAACCGGCTCCATCGGGAGATTGCGCGGATTCAGAAGGCGGTAGTAATCCACCTGCCAGTTGTCCTGATTGAGCGCCTGTTGGAAATAGCCCTCGCGATAAAACAGGCTGATGCCGACAAGGCCAAGCCCAAGGTCGCTGGCGGACTTCAAGTGATCGCCCGCGAGCACGCCGAGGCCGCCGGCGGCGATGGGCAGCGTTTCATGAAAACCAAACTCCGCCGTGAAATAGGCGACGGGATTCTTGATCAACGTCGCCGCGTTCTGGTGGCCCCACGTATTTTCACCGGTCAGGTAGGTGTAAAACCTCTGAACGGTCCGGAGAACTTTGTCGGCAAAATGTTTGTCCTGCAAACGGGCGCGGAGTTCCTGCTCGGAAACTTCGTGCAGCACCGCGACTCCGTTGTGATAGAGGTTTTGCCATGCGCGCGGCGAGAGCTGCGCGAAAATTTCAACCGTGTCCTGGTCCCAGGTGCCCCAAAGGTTGCACGCAATCTTGTGCAGTCCCTCAACGAGTACGTTGATTTCGCTCTGTGGTAATGGTGTGTTGTCCATAGTTCCCGGTCGTGGGTCGCGCCACCGTTTCAGCGCGGCGAGACGTTAGTGGGCCGCGAAGTCTGGGGCAATGGAAAACGTTTCAAGACGCCGCTGAAATCTTCTTTGCGATGGCGCGTTCGCGGCCCTTACATTCCGCGTCGTCGAATGAAGCAGAAACAAAAGTTTGATTCCATCGAAGCCGTCATCGCCGATTTGCGCTCCGGGAAAATGGTCATCGTGGTCGATGACGCCGACCGCGAGAACGAGGGCGATTTAATTCTGGCGGCGGAGAAGGTCACGTCCCAGGCAGTAAATTTCATGGCGAAATTCGGGCGCGGACTGATTTGTGTGCCGACGACTGGAGAGCGGCTCACCCAACTCGGCATCGAGCAAATGGTGCTGCGCAATCGCGAAAGTTTCAAAACGGATTTCCAGGTGAGCGTGGATGCCGCGAAAGGAATTACCACCGGCATCAGTGCCGCAGACCGGGCACGGACGATTCAAGTAATGGCGAAGCCGACCGCGCTGGCCGAGGATCTGGTTCAACCAGGCCACGTGTTTCCACTTCGCGCGAAAGCGGGCGGCGTGCTCCAGCGGGCGGGACACACGGAAGCTGCGGTGGATTTGGTGAAGGCCGCCGGCTGCCGCCCGATTGGCGTCATCTGCGAAATCATGAGCGACAGCGGCGACATGGCGCGCCTGCCAGATCTCCTGAAGTTCGCGCGCAAACACAAACTCAGGATTTGCACCATTGAAGCGCTGATTAAATTCCGGCGCGCCAAAGAACGGCTCGTCGAGCGCGTCGAAGCGGTACAGATGCCGACCGACGTTGGAGATTTTCAATTGTATCTTTATCGCTCGACGCTCGATGGGCAGCATCATCTCGCGCTCGTGAAGGGAGAGATTAGCGGCAAACAAAACGTGCTCGTTCGTGTTCACAGCGAGTGTCTGACGGGCGATGTCTTCGGTTCGCGCCGTTGCGATTGCGGGCCACAACTGCATCAGGCCATGAAGCAGATCGCCGAGGAAGGGCAGGGGGTCATCGTCTATATGCGACAGGAAGGCCGCGGCATCGGACTCGCGCCCAAGATTCAGGCTTACAAGTTGCAGGAGAACGGTCTCGATACGGTCGATGCCAACCTGAAGCTGGGCTACCCGATGGACCTCCGCGAGTACGGACTCGGCGCGCAGATTCTTGTGGACCTGGGTTTGAAAACCATTCGCCTGCTCACCAACAACCCGAAGAAAGTGGTCGGCCTCGAAGGTTACGGATTGGAAATCACGGAGCAGGTTCCGATTCGCGTGAAGCCGAATCCGCACAACAAGAAATATCTGGAGACGAAGAAGACTAAGCTCGGTCATTTGATTTAGGCAATCATGCTCAAGGAAATCAAAATCACAGGCGTGAAGAAAACGGGTGGTCGCTTCGCCATCATCGCGTCGAAGTACAACGCGCGCTACGTCGATGCGATGCTTCGCGCGGCCACGGCAGTTTTGAAAAAGGCGAAGGCGGAAGAGATTCAAGTCGTGCGAGTGCCGGGCGCGTTCGAGATTCCCTTGGTCGCCGCCAAACTCGCGAGCAGTTCACCTTCGCCCTCTGCTGTCATTTGCCTCGGCGTCATCCTTCGCGGCGCCACAACTCACGCGCAGTCGATCAGCGACGTGGTGAGTTACGCGCTGGGGACTATCGCCCTGCAAACGCAGGTCCCGCTCATCCATGAAGTCCTGCTTCTCGAAAACGAACAGCAGGCCGTCGAGCGTTGTTTGAGCAAGAGGCACAATCGCGGCGCGGAAGCCGCCCTGACCGCGCTTGAAATGAGCCAGTTGCTCGCGCGCCTTTGAATCGCTTCGTTCGGTACGCTGCTCATTGTCCAGAAACGCGGAGTGACAATTTTTTGGAATTTCCGCGGAAGCACCGGATTCTCCGCAAAGAAGCGAAGAAGCGGAATGGCGGGATACGTGTGGCGCTTTGTGGATGATAACCGGGACACGCGTCTGCTCTTGAAAGACCCGTTTGCGGCGGAAACCGTCGATGAGGCTGTCGAGCGCGTTCTCGAATTTGAACGCACATGGGCGAGTTTTGAATTACCTCGAATCCTTCGCGCTTTTTCCGACGTGCATCGTCATATTCCAGGAGGCACCGGCGATTACTCGTTTTTCGCGGGACAGTTGGAAAATCTTTTTCGCAAACCCTTTCAAGTAGCTCTCGAAGAATTTGGTGTGCCTCTCCAAGTGTCAGATAAGATTGCGCCAAGTTTGCAAGGAAACGACTCCATTGACTCTGTGTTAGCGGCGATTCGGCAACTGCCACGCGACAGATTTGGACTAGACGCTTTTGAGCAAGAGTTGCTGAAAGACTGCCAAGCGGCTCTTTGAGACGTCATTTGCGTTCGACTCCTCGGCCCTCTCCTCGTTCGAGGAGGAGAGGGAGAGATTTGAACCCCACGTCATTACTGCGCCGCGTAGATGAAGTGGCCGGTCACCAGCGCGAGCAGCACCACGCCGCAAGCCACGGCCACGAGGAAGCCGCGTTGCAGGGTGGAACGCGTCGCAATCGCGCCGATCACCATCGGGAACACGGTCCAGCCAATCGAGGCGGTCGCGAATAAAATTCCCACCGCGCGCCCGTGGACTTCGACGGGGAAATGGCTCAGCAGAATGGCCATGAGGTTCGGGAAGAATGGCCCGTAAAGCAAACCGGCCAGAAGAATCAGTGCGATGGTGAGCGTGCGTTTCCGCGAGAAGACGATTCCCAGCAGCACCACGATGCAGAGCGCGGCCAGAACGATGTGCGTCACGCGCGCCACGTGGACGGTGTGAAGCATCGCGGTTTTGGCGGCGCCTTCGCCCTCGGGCGATGCGCCGGAATGGAAGATGAGGGCGGTTAGCAGTCGCGCGCCCATGAAGCACAGCCAGAAGCCGGAGAGCGTCCAGGCGGCGATGCGGCGCGAGCGTTCGGGTGCCTCACCGGCGGGCGCGAGGCCGTTGATGAATGTCGTGGTCCACGCGGCGGTGCAGGATTCGATCGACACCCAGAACATGAGCGTGAGCGCGCAGAGCCACATAATGGGGTCGCTGGCCAGCGCGCTGAAACTGACGGGTTGAGCGACAGGTGCGGATTGCATGTTGACCGCCAGCGAAAAGCCGGCCGGGACGATAAGCAACGCGCCCAGAAGCGAAACGGCGGTCGTGAAACCGAATCGCCGGATGAGCAGGACTGTGACGGTGGGTGTGAGGAACGCGCCAAGGCCGAAGAAGAAATCGAGGAGGTTCGTGGCCATGAAGACGTTGGCGTAGGCCAGATACATGAGCACGTTGCCGACGTTGATCATCGCGGCCCAACCGCCGGAGAGCAGCAGCACAGCGACAACCGCCCAGGAATATTTTTTCGTGCGCGCCAGCATGAAGAGCGAAAGGGCGACGAGGATGGAGCCGGTGATCCACACACCTTTTCGGCCCAGCGCGTCGGCGAGAAAGCCGCACAGGAGAATGATCGGGCCAACCATGAAACCGAACGAGGAGACGAGGCCGCCGACTTTCGCTTCGTTCATGTTGAGACGTTCAGCCAGCGGGAGCTTGAGCGCGCCAAGCACGGCGTAGCACATCCCGGTCGCAGGCAGACTGACGACCATGAAAGTCTGGAGGAGAGTCATGCGTGGACGATGCCGATGAAGGAAAACGTCGGCGAGGAGAAATCGCGGACGGGCATTCTCATTCCGGCGGCCAAAGAAAAGAATTAACGAACCGGTTCGGGATCAAGAAAAAGCACAATCGGCGATGGTTCCAGACCCGCCTACGGCAGCAATTTGCCGACGATTCCGCTGATCGTTTTTCCGTCCGCGCGACCGGCGACCTTCGCTTGAACCGCTTTCATCACGGCGCCCATTTGCTTTTTGTCCGTTGCGCCGAGTTCCTGAATCGTGCTGCGCACGAGCGATTCGAGTTCTTCGGGTGCGAGCGGTTGAGGAAGAAATGTTTCGAGGACTGCAATCTCAGCGTTCTCTTTCGTGGCTAATTCAGGGCGGCCCCCCGCCGTGAATTGCTCGGCTGCGTCCCGGCGCTTCTTCACTTCCCGCTGAACGACAGCGATGAAGTCCCCGTCTGAGAGCGCGTCGGTTTTCTTTTCGATCTGAACGTAGCCGATGGCTGACTTCAACATGCGCAAGGCGCCAAGCCTGTCGGCAGCCTTGGCCAGCATTGCAGTTTTGATTTCCTGCTGAAGCCGATCGGCGAGCGCCATGATCAGTCCTCGGCGAGATTGCGCAGCTTGTCGCGGACTTCGGCGGCCTTCTCGTAATTCTCCTGCCGCACGGCTTCGTGCAACGCCAGTTCCAATTTTTCGCGCTTCGTGAGCGGACGCGCGCTGTTCACTTCGCCGATCCAATTCTCAAGGTATTGAACCTCCGCGCTGTGTTCGATGTCGGTACGCCCGGTCTCGGAATAGAATTGGCGAACCTCCGAAATGCCGCGCTCGATTTCCTGAATCGCTTCGCGGTAACGCTTGGCCGCGAGCTTCTCGCTGCCCTTGGCTCGCACTTGAATCAGCAATAGCTGCGGGCGGAATTGCTGCAACGCCCAGGCGAGTTCCTCCGATTCCGCGTAGCGCGCCACGAAATCGAAAACCATCAGGTTGCGAGTTGTGTCCTGCACCACACCGGCGTAGTCCTGAAGCTCGAGCAGGCAAATGTAACGATGATGAAACTGCAGTGCTTCGAGCTGGAGCTTCGCGCAATCTTCCGCCTTCAACGCAAAGCCATCGTCGCTCCCACGTTCCTCCATGTGCTTTTTGAGCCGCGCTTCGTGGTATTCGAAAAGCGATGGGTGGCCCATGGGGCGTTTTCCGTCAGGGCGTCCCTTGGCGTTCATCTGGAGCAAACCCAGATCGACGCGCAGCTGGATTTTTTCCTGCCCGTCGCGCCCGGCGAATCGGCGCACGACGATTTGGCCCGGCTGATAATCCCAATTCTCGAGGAGGTGCGAGATATCGAAGTTCATCGCGCCGAGTATGGCGAACGCAATAATCAAGTCAACGCGCGGACACCAAAAAACTCATTCACATTGCGCTCGCAGACTTTTCGCTTCCCGGCTGCTCGCGCGATTCGCAATGCTCCGGCATGGAGCCGCTGGACCAGGAGCTTGTCTTGCGATACGTGCGCGCCGCGCTGGCGGAGGATGTGGGCAGTGGCGACGCGACGACGCGGGCGACCGTGCCCGACCACGCCACGGCACGCGCGGCAATGGTTGCGCGCGAGGAAATGGTTGTGTGCGGCCTTTCATTCGCAGAGGCGGCGTTTCAAAACCTTTCCCCAAACGTAAGTGTCCGCCGCATTGTGAACGATGGTGGTCGCGTGCCGCGTAGCACAAAATTGATCGAGATCGAAGGACCGGCGTGCGCACTCCTGACGGCGGAACGAGTCGCATTGAACTTCGTGCAACGACTTTCCGGCGTGGCCACGCTGGCCGCGCGCTTTGTCGAGGCTGTCGGCGGAACGCGGGCGACGATTCTCGACACGCGCAAGACAACGCCCGGCTGGCGCATACTCGAAAAGTACGCCGTGCGCTGCGGCGGCGCGCAGAACCATCGCGCCGGGCTGTGGGACATGGTGCTGATCAAGGACAATCACCTTGCGGCATTACGCGATGCACAACCGAACGCTATTGCCGGTGCCATTCAACGTGCTCGCGATCGTTATCCATCTCTCAAAGTGGAAGTGGAAGCAGACACATTGGAGCAAGTGGAGCAGGGGATTGCCGCAGGCGCTGATACTATTCTTCTGGACAACATGTCGCTGGATCAACTCCGGACGGCCGTCCGGATTGTGGGCGGGCGGGCGAAAACTGAAGCCAGCGGTGGAGTGAATTTGCAGACGGTCCGTGCGATTGCCGAGACCGGCGTCGATTACATTTCCGTTGGCGCCATGACGCACTCGGCGCGCGCTGTGGACATCGCCCTGGATTTCTTTTGAATCATGACCATTGATGCAAGAATCCTTTCGGCATTGAGAGAAGCTGACGAAATGGGCATCGGCGCCGCGGCGCTGGCGGCGAAGGTGGGAGAGAATTCCGCTGCGATCAATCAGCGCGTCGCGGAACTTTGCCGCCTCGGCTACGAGATCGAATCCACGCCGCATTTCGGTTATCGGCTGCTGAGCGCGCCGGACGTGTTGCACGCGGACGATTTGTTGTCCCGCCTTCGTCAGCCGCGCGTGGTCGGCCGCGATATACGCGTCTTCCAGGAAACGAGTTCCACCAACGACGTCGTCGAGAGGTTCGCGCGCGATGGTGTCGCCGAAGGAGTGGTTGTATTCGCGGAATCGCAGAGCAAAGGCCGCGGACGGCTCGGCCGCAAATGGATTTCTCCCGCGGGACAGGGGCTTTGGTTTTCGGTGTTGTTGCGCCCGCAAGTTCCGCCGGCGTCCGTTACTCAACTCACCGTTGCCGCAGCTACTGCTGTCGCCCGTGCGATTCGCGCACAGACCGGCCTCGTGCCACAGATCAAGTGGCCCAATGACATTCTGGTGGAGGGCAAAAAGGTCGTCGGCATTCTCACCGAGCTGGCCGCGGAATTGGATCGCGTGCGCTACGTCGTCATCGGGATCGGCGTGGACGTGAACGTTGCGCAGTTCCCGAAAGATCTCGCCGAGATTGCAACCTCTCTTTCAGTGGTTGCGGGCCGGCCATTCATTCGCGCCGAAATTGCCGCCGCCATCCTGGAGGAACTCGACACTGATTATACGCGCATTACACGCGGAGAATTTGCCGCGCTCGCCGAAGAATGGGAGCAGCAGTGCATCACGCTTGGACGGCGAGTCCAGATTCATATCGGACATCGAACAATCACGGGCCGGGCTGAATCACTCGACAGCGACGGTGCCTTGCTGTTGCGGACGGAGCACGGACATCTGGAGCGCATCGTCGGCGGAGATGTGATGCTGGAACAGTGAGAGCGCCGCGGCCACTACCCCGGTGGCGCTTTGGCCGCCGGGGTGGATGTCGCAAGTG
>JGI10216J12902_101826238_pt1 | contig 19331 bp, 30 predicted proteins | sample KanNatreferecore_FD_12902 | JGI IMG/M metagenome (IMG submission 12902)
ACCCTACGATCATCCGTCAAATGGGATAAGGACTGTTCACTATGCACCACGGCCACGGGAAACAATGGATCAACGGCTTTAATTGATAAAGCCATGTTATACGCCATCCGCCCGTAATAGGGATGGCCGCAAGCAAATAATATGATGCCTCTTTTTAGCATGGTCCGACGTAAGTTATAAGTGTACCCCCGACCACATGAACAGGATTGCCCGGTGATGTTTCCAGCGCGCAAATAGTCCTTGTCGTAAGATTGTGCATTTTAAGTGTTGCAAAGTCTCCAGCGCAATTTGTGTACTCGATGAACGTGAAATGCCCCGGGTCTCCCGATCTGTCGTTGTACATGATATCATACAAACCGCAACCTTCGGATTCGCCCTCCGTACAGAATTCAAAGCTCACGAACTCACTTGTTCCGCCACCTTCGCAAACCGACTGGACATAAAACGTGTAGCATGTGCCGGGTGTTAAGCTATCGTATTCGACACTCGTTTGATCGGTGTTACCGCTGTCTATTGGGTTGAACAAATCACTTGACAAGAATAATTGGTAGTTATAAGAAACTGGCAATGGACTTGGTAAATGATACCAATTGGGCGCTGCGGAATTGGTTCCCAAGGGACCAGCATCCAATGTACCCGGCGGTAGACACGCCTCCTCGCTTCCTGAAATATTGGCAAACACATCGGCGTCATCGTATGACCCATTGGGACAAGTGACCCTATAAGTCAAAAGGTTTACGTTAGTTCCGCTTGGGGTGGTGTCGTGCAAAATAATCTCCACGATACCACTTGAAGCGTCTATTGTCGCCGACTCCACGTAAAGACTATTTACGCTTACGATCTCCGCGGTAACAGGGCTACAACAGATAGAATCATTGGCAAATACATTATATTCAGTCGTACTCCCTTCTTCGATTGAATCATAAACACCCGTGATGGTATCATCTTCAAGGCTCAACTGTGTGGCTTCTTCGCAGGACTGGCAATTATCGTTCGTAACATCATAAGGAGTTATCTCAACCTTGAACGCGGCTTTGCCTAAGGGATAGTCCAGCATATTGGTCGGCCATTCTATGTTATATTCCGCTTCCGCAACAACCCCCACTCCACTTACATAGCGGTAGCCTTCGATCACAACTGTATCATGAGCGAGTGCTATTTTCAGCCTCTCATGGATATCCTGCGGTAGCCAATCAGTTTCTCCATCCCATACCTTTCGAATGATCACAGACTGGACCTTGGTCCGGCCATCCGCCAAACGGAAAACATTCCGTTCCTCGGGGAATTGAGGACGGGTGATGTAAAACGGTAATCTCGACCTATTGTGAAACATATTTTTCTTTTAACTGCGTATAACAATAATCCCGCTCGCCGGTCCCCCAAAATCAAAATTGATCGTGTTCACTGGGTAGCTGTCGAACGTTGCTGTGATACCCATGTTGACCAAATTAGTTCCATCAGATATCCATGCCTTAACATCGGGGACATCCCCGTAAGCGTCTTTTAATGACTGCGTGTAAGGAATGGTAAGCGTGGACTGGTTAGTAAATTGGATGATTGTCGGCTCACAACTGATCGACTCCTCGTTGATCGCCCCTGAAGCGCAATAATTGAAGCCTGCAAAGTTTTCTTCGTTGGTATAATCAACGACACTCGTAAAACAACTATCCGATGACCTCTTATGGCAATTACTACAAGCTACGGTGTCGCCCACTTGCACGCGAATATTAAAACATTCCTCAACCGCAATCACGCTATCAAAGCCCGGTAATCCATGTGGCCAATTAACAAGCAACTGCGTATCACTTAACCTAAATATTTCAGCTTTGTCATTGTAGGGATTACCGGTGAACTCTACTAAAAAATTCTCATCATCGCATTCTCTTACTATTCCCACTCTTATTTCCTCCCCATAGGGTCCACAGATTGCATCTATCTCAATGCTCGTACCTGTTAAGAAAAACTGGAATGCCACATCGGTGTACTCTACCACGGGAAGACAAAAAGTATGATCACCGAACACGCAATGCTCGAAAGTCCCGGTTTCCCCGAACTGCACAAAGGAATGTCTTGGGCTTATAACTTGTAGTGCCATCTATTCATACTTTAATTTCAAGGTAAAATCCGCCGATCCATCTATAAGACTATACCTAATCTCCTGGATATACCCTTTAATAAAATCATTATTATTCCCGCATGAAACAGCGATATAACCATAGGGATTTGCCCTCAATTGCCGGTACTCTTTGACGCTTAATGGATATTTGAACGTCATGTATTCAGGTTTCCATAGAGGTACGGCATCCGTTTGATTCACAAAATCAGTTATCGATAAATCTTTATTCTCGGCTTTCTCGCTGTTTTCGAGTTTACAGGCAGGATACGCACCCGCGATCTCGCCACTGGCTATAAAGTTTCCTGTACCCGAGGAAAAGAATAATTTATTGGTAGTATCAACAAGGTTCGGGTAACTATTGGCGATACTTTTAAACCATCTCATGAGATTGTAGAACGGTCGTATTCTCCAGTTATAAGCAGTCGATGGGCTGAAGATGTTCTCCGCGTCCTCGATATTGCCTTGCTCGATTTGAAACCCGTAAGCGTCCCGCTCAACGCAAGCAATGAATGTATCGTTATCGAACTTAGTGTCAGCTTTCCCGGTCTCGGCAAAACTTTGCTGCCTGGTTATTTCCCAGGGGTATCCTCCCGCAATTAAAGCAGAGGTAATATCTAATGTATTATTGACCGTGGTTAAAGAAGTCCTGTACTCCCTGTTAGAGTTGAATTCGTTCAGTCCGTTGATATTTTCTACTTCCCACTTTTTGTACCCCGACTTGATTAATGAATAATGTGACTGCTCTTGGATGGCGGCCACGGCTTGTGGCGCGTTAGGGAGGCTCAGCAGTTCCGTATCTTGGTAGAAATATTCCACTGGTTCAATGCGTAACCATTGGGAATTCGGGAGCATTGGGTTAGTCTCGATCCCCATTCCTATGTTGTCAATTCCCTTCAATCCTTCAAACAAACCTTTCAAACTTTCGAAGAACTTTGCGTTGTCTGCGCGCCTTATTTTCAACCCACTGGTTAAAACTCTTAGGGCCCCGCATCCATCTTCACCACTCGCGTAAGGTTCACTATCGGTTCTGCCATAGTAATCGGATTTGACCCTAAGACATCCGTCGGTGATAGCTTCTGTGGCACGGCTCAATGTCTCATTAACAAGGTAAACATTGGCCTCCGTTGGTGGGCAAATCTTGGAAGCCGTAAGCGTGAAAAAAGTATCTTCATCGAACATGATGTTATAGTCCGAACTCACAAGGGCGGGAGAACTGACCACAAATTCGATGATTGCGTATAAACCCAACCCTTCTGTTAGGATTATATTCCCGCTCAGGGATCCATCGAACGATGTATTTACAGGGAATGCTGAACTACCGGTAAATAAGTTCACGGAGTCGATCAAGGTTGGATCGGTGAATATGTCCCCTACACCGTCCCATGTAAATAATTTGATGTTAACTTGCTCAAGGTCTCCGCCGCCGGTTATGGTATAGACCCCCTTCATCCGCAAGCTATAGGGGAAGGAGCCCGCGAAACAGCGGATATCATCTTCGTACAAAAGTTGGGGCGTTATTGCGCTGTCTTCGATTGCAAGGCCCGTAGTCTGCCAAGCGCTTACAGGAGTTAGCTGCCCGGTTTGAATACTATTATCTCGCTCGACCGAATAAGTGGGACGAATATATATTTTGTACCCGAGTAAACTACTTGTAACATTTAGATTTATTGTATCGCCATCCTCACTCACGCTTCCGTCAATACCCGCCTCCAGTTCTTTCGCCGCGATCTCCATCTCGAAATTGAGCCCTGCATAATTTTGCAATGGCGTCATTTTGTTAAATGCTACGTTGCTATCGAGGTCAACCTTTTGATCGTACCTGCTTTTTAACATTAGCCAACATCCCGCTTCTTCAACCGGGATGGTAACAACACAGGATGTCCCGCAACTCGCGCTATACTTACCGAAATTTAGCCTGCCTTCCAATATTAATTCCCGGTCATCATAAACCCCACATGACTGGTAAGCCCGGAAAATTACCTCCGCTTTTAGCCCCTCGGCATCCTTTTTACTTTTTAGATAAGCCGCAGCTACACCATAAAATTGCAAATCAGACGTGCTCGCCTCGATGAGAATACCGTGCGTGTTATCATCCCTTTTCAGGTTGATAATAATATCGGCGAACCCTTGAGGCTCCTCGATAGCGAGGTCGTCTAATTCAAATTCGAAGTACATTATTTAATTCTATACCGGTTGTCCATGTAATTTTGTTTGCTCATGCCTTGCTGCTGCCACGCCTTGAAACCGTTCTCGTCTATATTAATCCCGGGAATATTCACATGCTCACCTACGGCTTTACCCAGCTTATCATAATCGATATCATTCTGAAAAATCATGTCCCCCGCAGACCGTTTCATTGATTGCCGGTCAACACTTGGTAACATTCTTTTTGTTTCTTGGGGGGTGTACACTTTGTCGTCTTTGCCTAACCAGACTAATGTTTCTTTGTGGGCTATATACCTTTTACCATCATGCTCGAAGATTTCCGAACCCGCCTCACCAATGATACCCGGGCCTTCGTACCTGTTCTTTTTACCTCCCCTAAACTTGGGGATAGGTCGTGACGCGATTATTGCGATCTGCGCAGCGCCCAAGGCGGCGGCAATACCTGCGAGAATTAAGTTTGGTAAAGCCTTGGTAACGGCTGCAGCGGTATTAATCACGGCGTTGAATATGGCGACATTCTTATCACGTTGGGCAGCTTCCCTTTTTAGTTTCTTTTCTTCCGCATCGATTCGTTTATTGCGTGCAATAGCTTCTTTCTCCGTGATGGCCCCGCTTTCCAATAATTCCTGTACGCGGGCGCGCTCGCCTTCTAATCTCTCCTCTTCTTGTTGGGTACGGATATCATTCAACTGGCCGATGACATCTAATACTTGGGAAGCAGTGTTGATCGTTAAGTCAATGAGTTGCCGCTGCGCTTCTTTGCGCTTCTCATTTTCCGAGATATGGATATCGGTTATTTTCTTTTCAGCGTCTTCGCTTAACTTGGCCTTCTCGTCTTGGAGTTGGGCATACCTTATATTATATTCCTCGTCACTGATTAATTTCTTTTCCCGCTCCTGCTCTAATGCTGATTCCCTGCGCTCGATATTGGATAATTCGAATTCGGATAATTGTTGGATAGCCCTAATCCTACGATCAGCGCTTTGCTTCTCGTCTTGGGCTATCCTTTGTAACGATCGATTGGTGGCGCCTTCCCGCGCGGTGAGCAAATCAATCTCTAACTGGGTACGGCTTTCGATATCCGCTTTTTGAACCGCGGCTATATCGGCGTCCCTTTTGGCGATGATTTCTTTTATCTTCGCTGAATTGCCCTCGGCCGCGGCAATCTCCGCAGCAGCAGCCAGTTCTATATTGGATATTTGAAGCAGCAACCGGTCTTCCGCATTAGTGCGGACAGATGCGAGAACTGCATTATTGAGTGACATTTGGCCGGCAATAGCATCGGCGGTTAATTTCTTATTCCTGTCCCGCTCTAACTCTAACTGCTCTTTCGCTGCTTGTTCTTGGATTAATTTCCTTTGGTTTTTCGTGAGATTATCGCCTTCTAATTCTATCCGGGCTTTTGCTGCAACAACCCGTTGCTTGAGTCTCAATTCCTGTTCGCTCCCTTCTTCCGCATTGAGTAATTGTCGTTGGAGGGCGGCCAATTGGTCATTTAGTTCGAGCAGCCGCGCATCCTTTAATTTCTTGGCCCTTTCCTCGGCTGCCTTCTGTTGTTCTTCCGCGGCTTTTTTAGCCTCGTCGGCAAGCTGCTTTTGAAACTTCAAGTTGTCGATGATCAACTGGTTATCAAGATTGTCAATTGCCTTGGCATTGGTCTCTATTTGCTCATTGTATTTTTGATAAGCCTCCGAAGTATTATCCAATTCTTGTTGCTGGCTGCTTAAATCTTTATTAGCTTGGACGAGAAGCGCCCTTTGTTGCAATAGGGACAACCCCCTTATCCTTAAAATATCACTTTCTGCTTTGCCCGCAGCTTCAGCACGAGCGACTTCTAAATCTGTTCGCCTTTGCAGGGCGTCAATATCAAGGCTGGTTAACTCCTTATTTCTCTCCAGTTCCCGGTTCACTTCTTCGAGGGCATTGTCTTCCTCCTGCAGAGCTTGAACGAGGGCGAGAACACCGACAACGAGTAGCCCTATTCCTGTAGTTGCGAGCGCAACTTTAAAGGCTGTAGTTGCGGCCGTCGCTTGTCCCGTAACCGCGGTGTATATTTTTTGAACGATTACCTGCGCTTTGGTGGCCACTACGTCAGCCAGTCGTGATGCCGCGGATTCTTTTTGGAGAACATTCTGTATTTGCTGGAGTCCTTGCAGTATGGCCATGGCGGCGTTGACTTTCAGCAAAGTTTTTTGCAACTCCTCGCTTTCATCGCCGAACAATGCGACAACGCCCTGCCCTACAGCAAACGCGCCCGTCACACCCTGCGCAGCGCTTATAAGCCCATCGAACGTGCTGGTGTCGCTTGCAAGGTTGTTTATTTCCTGCCCCACATCGCCAAGAACATCTTTTATATTTCCGGCTTCTTTCGCGAGCGCCTTAAATTCCTCCGTGTTATCCTTCCCTGCCAATTTGAGTTCAGCTAACTGGAAGGTTATTTCTTTTAGACGTTTGCGAAGGGAATTGGTTGGCTCCTCGGCATCTTTGGGACCTTTTTTAAGTGCTTCTAAAAATTCCTCAAGCGTTACACCCGCCTCTTTCAATGCTTCCTCGACACCTTCCTTGAAGCCCCTGAAAAATTCAGCCTGTTCTTTTAGCTCTTTAGCAAGGTTGTCAAAATTCTTCTGCATGGCAGCAATAGCCGCGTTCTCATTCTTGATTGCCGCGGCTTGCTTATTGATCTCGCTTGTAGTCTGCTTAAATCCACTGGCCAGTTTGCTATCGATTTGCCCCGTTTTTTCGAGCAGGTCGATTGCTGGTTGCAGTTGACTGTCGTCTACTATTAGTTCGATGAGAATTTGTTCCGCCACTGTTGCTTTGTTTTACTTGGGAGAGCTTGGCATCGAGGATGGTGAAAAACTCGATCAGTGGCATGCGCAGGAACGCATCAATTTTTGCAGGGTCATGTTCTGCTAACCAATGGAGTTGCTCCAGTTGGTTGTCTATGTGTTTGGCGACAATGCTTTTGTAAGATTGTCGCGGTGAATTTTGTCGATCTTTTCCGCTACTTGGAAATACATGCTTGAACTTTTTGCGGCTGGTTGCAAAGACGGAATCAATTCCGTGGCAAGCCTGCTCAAAAAAAAAGCGAGCAATTCCGGGTCCTTCTTCCAAGTGGCAATTTTCTTCTCGTTGTACGAGAAATCATAGGAAACGGGGCTTTCGGATTCGTCGAAGAAAATAACACTGGCTAATTTGAATACAAAACCAGGCAACGGCATTAAGCTCAACCGGTCCTTTAGGTTTTGGTTCAACTGCGCGATATATGTGATGTTAATGCCTTTCTTGTTGTCGTTGATCAATTTATCCATTGCGCGGGTATGGAGGTCTAAATATTCCTTGTCGCACCGCATCTCCATCTCTACGTAAATCCCCTGCGCGGCCAACATCCTCGCAGTGGGAACCTCTACGTTATTCTCGAACATTAGGTAGCGTGTCCCGTTATGAACAAAAGCCTCTACGACTTTGTAGCGGCCTTCAACTAAATACGATTTAAACCTTTTCTTCCAAAACCACATCCGGGAATAGCTTTTTTAGTTCTGTTGATAAATTCGAAAGACTTGTCACCGGCACTACTGTTTCATTCTTCATCCTGATCTTAAACACATGCCTTGTTTTACGGTAATACAGGGTATAGGCGTCTTTTTTATATAGTTCGTTTCGGGTTCCGCCGCAATTACAAGAGCCCGCGCGGGTGAAGCCGTATTTGATGAGCGTGTCAACTGGGTTAATAATTGATGGCTCTACTACAACATTTCTTATCGCCATCCCACTGCGCCTCATACTAACTCAATTTTATTATCCCCGTACTCGCTCCCCCATGGTCGATCGTAACACTTGTCACCGGGTAGCCAGTAAATGAAATGCTTGTGAATACCCCGCTCGCTACGTACTGTGTTCCATCCCAGTAATACACGTTCACCTTTGGTGCCGCGCCATATTGAGCTTGTAAAGAAGGTCCATATCCAAAAGTGGTTATAGCCTCGTTAAAAAAAGTTGATATCGTAGGGTTGCAGCAGGGCATTACTCCGGCGACCATTTATTGATAACGATATTAAAACCCATAGCGACAATAATAGCAACTGGCCATCCAATCAATGTGCTTTCTTGTAACCCTATTTTTTGCCATGGAATAATCCAGTATAAAAGCGATCCGTACCAAGGACTCATGCAAACGTTACACGCGAACACCGGCGGATGAATCCTTTCCGGTAAATTCCTTTCAAACCACTTCCCCAACCCTTCAAAAATTTCCCCGTCTTGCATCGTATAATGAATAGAGAGAACAAGCAATGCTATTATGATGAGCTTTTCGATCACCCGCCTAAAATATTATCATCGTGCGTAAAGGCTTTATTATAACATGTCACACCCTTCATCTCCTGTTCTTTCACCCATTTAAACACACTTTTTGCCATCTCCAAAGGGTCGCACGAATGAGATTGTATCGCCAATTGAAGGCATTGCAATTTGATAATCTCATCGGGCGGAACTGTTGTCCCCAATTCCGGTAAAATATTTTCTTCTGTCATGTTAACTTATTAATACATATCCTGTTGCCGGTCCCGCATTTGCCACCCGAACGCTGGTCAAAACCCCATCAGTAAATATGTGTTCTATTGTCACATCAACCAACTGGTAGCTATTAACCCCCGTTTGGTGGAAAACTTGAACGCTTGGACTGGAACCGTATTGATTCAATAATCCACTTGTCCACTCGATCACTACCTCATCCTCATCAGTAAAAGGGAATAGTCCCGTTTGGCTTCCTACTGCGGGCGAGCAGCTGAAATCACAGCCGAGCGTGTTCTTTTCGTAAGTACCGCCTTTAACTGTAAAATCAATACAAGAATATTCCTGCGCCAATTTGAACTTAACCGGTTTACACCCGCTATCCATTACTTCCAATGTGAATAACCCACTGTACTCGGTTAATAGTCCAGCAGGTAATTCATCAACAGGAATAGACCAAAATCCATCTGAATCGGTAGTGAATTCCCCCTCGTATTTCTTTGAAAACTTATCTGTAATTACCCAAGTGTAGGTCGATAGCGGGGTTAGCTGCGCGTATACAGTTAATTCCGTATTGCACTTGGCTATGTAATCGGTAAAACAACACGCGCAGGATGTCATGTTAGTAAAGTTATTGAAAATATGGAAGTTTCAATAAAAAATGAAATAAAATTATTGCTTGAGTACCCAGCGGAAGAAAGTGTTCAGGTAATAGCGCAGGCAGTCAAGAGCATCCAACTGCTTTGTCGGGTCATTACGATCGGTTTTATCGAGACTCCCATTCGGAAGAACCCGGGCATGCTCAAGATCGAAAATCAATCCCTTGCAATTCTCCCCGTCCAGCGTTAGCCCGTAATGATGTAGAATAGAATTAACTAACACCCGGTTTTCTTCCACCGACGGATTGATTGTTGGCACCTTCATTTGCCCGCTACCGAGTCCCAACTGGGCCTTGATGACTGTGTAAAAGTTTAGGTTGTCCTTTACCAATGCCGTGGAGTTCTGGCCTGTAGCATCGCCTGTAACGATTAACATACAGCCTCCATACTTGGCTTTGATATAATCACACAACGCGTAAATATTTGAGTTGGATAACTTAATCTGTTCTATCCCGTAAATCCAATTGTTATAGTGCTGGAACACCGCGCAGGTAATAGGGTTACGATTAAAGTCAAAGCTCAAGTAAACCTCCTGCGATCGATCTAATTTCGTTTTACCGATATGCTTGACAGGGTCAAAGCAATAAGCCCACGCATCAAGTTCTGAAGTGATAAAACTGGCAAGGTATTCTTGAGCAAAGGTGAGCGGGTCGAGTTGTTCTTCGGCTTGCTTTATTTCCTCGCCCGGGATGTGCGGATTCGTCGAAGTAGGCATTTGCCAACTTTTCCAATCGCCGAATTTCTTGGGCATCTCGAACAACTCATAGAAGTAATTATTTTTCCCCTTTGGTGTGCTCAAGAACCAAGCATCACCTTGTAAGTCTGTCAGCGTTGGGCGAATAACCCGAAGCCATGCTTCTTGCAGGTTCCTTGCTACCGCAGCCTCATCGACCACCGCGCGTTTATAGTACCGGCCACGTATGCTATTGGGATCTTCTAATGACCAGAAATCTATCACTCCCCCTCCAAATAACTCGACTCTTTTTTCCGTCTCGGATTTATTATTAACAACCCCGTAAAGCGTTTGATTAATTTCTCTCCATACCTCCATCAGCATCTTATAGGTGGGCGAGAAATAAGCAACTGGGAAACCATTTAAACAGCCGTTTATATCGCTATCAGGAGAAATGAGCAGGTCCTCGGATAACGTTGTCTTGCCCCAACGCCTACCACAGCAAAGTGTATTGAACCGTCCCGCCTCATTCAAAACCTTCTCCTGCTGCGGGTGTAGCTGGTTCAGATTTATTATTACTTCTGACAATGGTGATTTTTAATTCGTCTTTGGTGCCGCCTTTATGCTCAGTTCGGGATAACTTCGGCGCTTTGTATTCCATCATATCGGCGTATAATTGCATCCGCTGTCCGGGGGTGAGCTTGGCAATATCTTTCTCCAGGTACTTACTCTCAATCAGGCGCAACACCCTACCCGCCCGGTCCATTTCCTCCGCGGTTTTCCTGTTCAGGGTTCCTTTTGCTCTACCTCCCGTCTTCACGCCGTTACGCGCCATACTCTATATTATCTATTTTACACTAATAACCAATTGATTACGAAAAACTATCCTAAAATTAGATAATTTTCATTAATTATTGAAATTTCAATAACTACGTTCCACGAGAAACAAGTGTCGGCACCACGTAATTACTCCTACAGATGCTTTTAATAACCGCGGAGTTGATCATCCGGCATTCCGCCGTTCCTTCCGTTTCCAACCTGTCAACTACAGGATTATGTTTCTTAAGCTCCCATATCTTGTTGTCATAAGTAAACCAGTCCCCGGGCTCGAGCGACCCGAGCAAGACTGGTGTTTTGGTTTTCGGTTTCATTTTATCTTAAAGTTTACTCTTGCTTTTTAATGATCGCTACGCGGGTGAGGTTTTGGGATTTCAATAAGGTGCGGAAAGATTCGAGGGCGGTGTCTAACTCGGTGTTGTCATTGCTGATAGAATAATCAGTGTAGCCTAAAATGTAATCCAACATTGGATGAATATCATAGGTTACAATTCTCTTAGCCTGTTCTTCGGTTATAGATTCTGATGTGCAGATGTATTCCGGCTTCCACTTCGAAAAGATTACAAAGTTATGAGTGGCTCGTACTTGGCTATCCCACTCCAGTAGCCATTGCTCCCTTGTTTCAATAGCGTTTCTAAATAAATCATATTTTACGCGAAAGTTCTCCGCATCTCCCGGCACCGGTATGGCGTAGTATCCTTTATCATTGAGTTCGATCATAGGTTATTCTCTTTTATAAATTTGTTATACGCTTCCATCGCTTTTTTACCCCGTTCAATCTTTTCTTCTTCGGTAAGGCTGTCGTATTCTTCTTGCGATGCAGTTCCACATGGCTCACATTGAAAGGCTCTTTTATCACCATGGAACTCCTTTTTGCAGGTGCTACATTTGCCCCAGTAATTCCCCGGAGCATAGCCGCCTATTGGGTATTTCTTTTCAGTCATTTTTTAAATCCTTTTATTATTCTATTCAAGAATCGATTTAAGTAATACGCCTTCTTAAACTCTACTGGTCGAGAATATTGAACTATCCTGTTATTTTGGAATACTCTTGCGTAGTGCCTCTTTTTGAAATACACATGCCAAATTGTACCATGCGGATTGCGCCAGGCAAGCCAGTTGCCATTTCTTATTTTTACAGGGTTTTTTAACTTAGTCATTGCTTATTTTTTTAGAGCGTTAGTGGCTGTCGAGCAGATTTCTTCGATTAAGGCCAATAAGTCCCGTACATGGTTCTTGTTAAATTCATTAGAAATAATTGCCAAAGAGCGCAATCTTTGACGCTCTATTGACTTCAACGCCTGCTCCAACTCCTTCACCCTGTCGCTGGGTGCGGAGGCAAGCTCCATGATATATCCCGCAAATTCCTCGACGGTCTGTAGGCCCCTGCCCCAGTTTGCCCTTTGTTCAGGCGTATAACCTTTCAATAACTCTAAAGCGGTGATTGCCTCTTCTCGCAAACGCTTTCTCCTTTCATCGGTTACCGCCCCCGCCAACCCATACGCCCCAGGGTCGCTTAATATCTTGGATGCTGCGGCGAGGTAGCCGGACTTTGCCCATGATCTTTTATTGGCATCAAGTTCGTGGATAAAAGCTGCTTCGGCTTCATCTGCTATTCGTTCTTTTAAAGTGTCGGGGAGTTTATTACTTGCCATGTTTTTTACATTGATCGTTATAGAATTTTTTGCAGAGTGCGCGGATTTGTCGTTGAACAACTTTCGCCTGTTGGTTCTCGGCATCGTCCTCGGACTCGTAGGTATCGAAATAGTTTGCAGCCTCATCGTACATATTACAGCGGGCTTCGACTTGTTCCCATGTAAGTTTTTTGCTCATTTAAAATGTTGCTTCAATATTTCAAGATCGTATTCATCCACACCAGCATCAATGCAGACTTTCAATCTGCCAATACCGGCTTTGAAAGCATCTTCAATGGGCGTATCAATTCCGTGGCTGCGGATCAATGTCGCTATACAGCAGGCATAACCTTGTATAAACACATCCGTTTCGCGCTTGCCGTGCAGTTTGCTATAGTCGGCTGGCGAAACATATGCAGGGTCTTCTTCCCTTCTTGTTGACGGGAACTCCATTTCGGTTTCCCATATTCTTTGTAGTTGTTCTGTTGTCGGCATCTTCCAAACATTTTTCCAGTTAATTAATATCCCCTTTTGGCTTTTTAATGGGGGTTGTGGGTGGTGTCAATTGCCTGGTTGCTTTCTATCAGCCCGAAAAGATCAAAGCCGCGTGAAAGGAGATAGGCGGTGGCGAAATGCGGGTTATATTTGAAATGGTGCAAATCTGAATCCGCCCAAATATTTCCAGTCATTTCTATGCCCAACCTCTCGCATCCAGATGATAACACCCATCGCTTTGCCGATGAGCTACTTTCTTTATCGAACCAAATAATGTTATTGCCGACAAAATCCCTTCGGTGGATTAATTTCCAGATATGCTTCATTTCTTCCTCTGTCATGCTGGAGAGTGGGCGCAACATCAGCCGCATTCTTTCGCCGCTTGGCTCACACAACTCATCATAGTCATCGTACAACATATGCGGTGTCAATTGCTCAATAACCGGGTTCCCTTCGATATTCCGAGTTATCCATACTGGGCATCTTAAATAAAAGTGAATTACCTCTTTTAACTGTGTCATGGTTTTTGTTTTAAACTATCAAGGTATAGGGTGAATAGTTCGTCGTCGGTAAGCGTACCACATTCAGGGCAATCACCGTCATGCCAAACGCCATCTTTTTTATAAAACACATTGTTGTCCATAAACTCTAAAAAACTGAAGAGGGTTTCTCTCATCAACTCCGGGTTATCCAGAATGAATTGGGCACCGGCTTTGAAGTCCTCGACCGTTTGGCTTTTCTTCAACCTGAATTCTGCGGGGTCAATAACCGCGCTCCATTTGTAGCCTGCTAATTTGTTAGCGGCTTGTTCAATTGTATTCATCCTATATTTTTTACATTGTCAATAATCACCGTCTCGCGGGTAATTTGCGCCTGCTGTATTTTTGGGAATGTTTTATACATCCATTCCGCACCTTGAATAAAATCAAAGTCGGAAACCGTTGAATTACTTCCGCCATTGGCCACGAGCATATCCCGGTATTTTTTAGCGGATGCTCTTATTAGCTCGTCAACTGCTTTCGGTAGTGCCATATATTTAGTCTTTGTTTGTGGTGGGTGGTTCGGGTAGCGGCATCCAGTGGGTAGGGAATATGGGAACCGCCTGTTGGCTATTTACGTCCCAGCTATTGAACCAACGAGTTTTTTTTCGGACTGCAATAACAATCCATTTATCATATTCGCTGGTGGCCAATACTTCGTCGTGTGGTTCCGGTAGGCTATCTTCTATTCTTATCCAATCTTCCATATTACTTACCGTTTAATTTATGATGGTTACGGCTTATAAAATTGGCTTATCTGCCATTTCAGTTCCTTATTCTCCCTCTCCAACTCCGCTATCCTCTCCGCTGACTTCTTACGGCCTTCGAGGTAGGCGGCTTGGAGTTGTTCCGCAATAAGTCTTTGTTGGCTATTTTTGCCAAAAGGCCAAGTTGGGTATAACGCCTCCGCCTCTTTCTCGATGGTGGAGAGGTCGGGAGCGGGGTCGCGCTCGTATTTCCCGCTACCGGAGCCTGCGTGTGCTATTTTATCTATTTCTGCTGCCATAGTATTTGATTATTTTATGAGAACTAATTTGTAACCCTTCTCTTTAACAACGCAAAGAGCGGTGTAATACTCTCTCCACTTTATCCAATACCCGTTATCTTCTTTTGTAAGACCTTCCGCGTTGCGATCAGTTAGAATAAACGCGGCCTCTTTCCACGGTTCATCTTCGTCTTTTATTACTGGGAACGCCATCACGCCCTTGCCATCTTTATCGCCACATAATTTATAGTCCGTTGATTCTTCGTAATATGCGCCATCAATAAATAAGCGTTGACATATCTTTGCGCAGGAAATTCTCCGAAGATTTTCAACATAGTTTTTGTACTCCGATAATTCAATGTTGTAGTGTCGTACTGCTCTCTCATAGCCGCGTTCGTCCTGCGGATAACATATTGCCATCGGCTCCAGCGGCTCCTCTATTTCAGCTATCTCGTTAAGTGTATTTGTTGATGAATCGTAGCGGGCTGTCATGGGTGGTGGTTTTTTTAATGTTAACTCGGTTCTTTATAGGGGATAAATATGTTGTATCTCATTTCCCCCGGCCTTGGTAATAACATATTTTAAGTAAAATATTTTTCCTGCTTCTTCGCCCGACGTAACCGCCGCGACTCCACAGGCTCACCGGGGCTACCCACCCCTGAATGTTTTAAAAGTCCGTAATACTTAATATTTTTTGCGGCGTTCAAATCCCGGTCATGATGCGCACCGCATGAGCAACCCCATTCGCGATCAGAAAGTGTTAACTCATTATTGATTTCGCCGCATTCGCTACAGCGCTTGGAAGAAGGCGCGAAGCGGTCAATTACAATCAGGTTCTTTCCATACCATTCGCACTTGTATTTCATCTGCCTGAAAAACTCACCGAAGGAGGCGTCTGAAATTACGCGCGAGAGGCTTCTATTCTGAACCATGCCAACTAAATTCAAATCTTCGATCACAAAGGTTTCCGCTTGGCTATCGCGAACAAGTTGCGTTGTGATCTTGTGAATATGGTCAGTGCGTTGGTTGGTTATCTTCTCGTTTATACGCGCGGATTTGAGTGCTGCTTTCTTCTTGCTATTACTCCCCTTCTTTTTGCGAGAGGCACGCCTTTGAAGACATCGCAATCGGTCCAGAGAGTTTTGCAAATATCTATTTGGTGCATAAAATTTTCCATCGCTTGTAATAGCAAACGATTTTATACCAACGTCAACTCCTGTAGTTTTCTCTGGATGAGTTTGTGGCTTTGTCGGTAATTCTCTTTTGTTGTCTACCAATACAGAGGCATAGTACTTCCCAGTAGATGTTTTACTGATCGTAACGGTTTTTACCTGCCCTTCCAACATATCGGCTTTTTCGCATCTCACCTTTTTGATTTTGGGTAATTTTATATACCCTTTTTCTATGGTTACAAATTGAGGAAATTGAAAACTTTGTCGCCCGCCTTTATTTTTAAATCTCGGGTAACCTGCGCCTTTAAAGAATTTGTCAAAAGCTGTATCTAAGTGCAGTAAAACGCTTGTAAGCGCCTGCGAATGCACTTCATAAAGCCAGATATACTCCTTCTTCAATTCTACCAATTGTTTTTGAAGGTCGAACCGTGATACATCAATTCGAGCACTCTCCCATGCACGCTTCTTAGCCTCTAATGCCAAATTCCAAACCAGGCGACAGCAACCAAAGTGCTGCTCGATCTGCATCTTTTGCGCGTCAGATGGATATAGCCGAAATTTAAAAGCCTTTAGCATACTTCTTTCATTTTACTCCGGGCTTGCCGGTGGTGGAGAGGATTTTTCCGAGTTTGATTACGAAATATGTTTTACCGGGTTCCGCGCCCCATTCTGGCCTTCCGGTTCCTTCAATAAGTTTGTCAAATTCGACCTTTATTCGAGGTGCATCGGATTTATACCCGTGGCGAAACTCCACAATATCGAATGACAGTAATTCATCGAAGTCGTTATAATGCCCATACAACCTTTTCTCCCAATACGGTTTTACTTCCCGGTATTCCTCTTTCTTCTCGCCCGAAGCGATCATGTCGAACCACTTCTTTTTTAGCGTGAGGTGTAGTATTTTTGGTTGCTCTGCCATACTATTTAATAGTTAGTGTTATTGGGGGTTTGGCATCTCACAGAAAACGCCACATTCAAAATTCATATTCTTCATGGGCCTTCCTATATCGGTCGGCAACAATTCGTCAAGAAACTTTCGCTTACCTTTTACGCGAACGAGCCTTGCCCCAATTCTCCGTGATTGCTCTGCGCGATTCTGAAATACATCAGGATGCATTTTCCTAACATGGTTCCAATAAGTTGGTGACGTTGCCTTAACGCATCCAATACAGTTTGCGTTCGGGTAGCCCAGTTTATATATCATCGGCGGCTCAATCCCGGCTTCCGATAAAATGCGGAAACAATCCGCTTTTGTTATGCCAGCATCTATGAGAATGGGTAATACATTTTCACGTTCGGTCTTGACAAATAAATCATAGCGCGCCTTTTCCTCCGCAGTAAAACCAAGCACAAGCCAATCCGCTTTATTCTTTGCCTCCCACTGGTAACGAGCTTCCTTTTTTAATTCACCCGTACATGGCGCTCCTTTTGTGCCTGACATATATTTTCTTTTATCCCAAACTTCTACCGCTGAACAGGCCGGGTACTTGCTGTTGACGGCGCTTTCAATCGGGACACCCAACCACTTTTCTACGTCCCTCAAAAACCGGCGATTATCAGCGTCTTCCTCTTTAACATAGCTATTCACAACACGGATTACGCACCTATCCCCATATAATTCAATGGCTTTTTTTGCGGCCACCGCACTGGCAGCGCCGCATGAAAACCATATATCCATCACATCTCCATCATTTGGTATCATCATCGTTCAATTTTTTATCCTCCTCCCACTCCCCCTCATCTACGGCGGCGGAGATGATGACTGTTATTCCTTGTAAGTCGAAATTTCATAGGCTTGGATAGCTTTAAAAATTTGGTGTGCAACTTGCGGGACAATCGCGTTACCAAGAGCTTTTAAACTTTCGTTTCTCCATTTTGAAACGGCGAGGTCAACCAGTTGTCCGGGAAACCCATCATCTCTTGAACAAACTCCGGGTTTAGTTGGCCATCTACCATCATCGTAAGACCAACTTGCTTTCCAAGCACTATCCTTCGCTGCACCGCAGGCGTCGATGGACCGCCACTGTCCCGGTTGTCCGATGCTGAAGGTGTTGGAAGCATTCCCTTCACTATTGTCACCAGCTTTCGACCCGTCTTGCCCTCTGGTTCCGCACCGCCCGTTGAGGCTGTCGGTGTCGGAAGTAGTCCAGCCTTTGCTAATAGGTTTATCGAACTGTTTATTTTCTTCCCATTCGCCCTCTTGAAATAGTTTCCGTGATTCGTCGCATCCGCCGGTGCCTGTTGTGGTTCGCTGGCTGCAGGTGTGGGCAATAAACCATATTCTATCCCGCCTGTGCGGAGCTCCAACACCGCAAGCTGGAAGTAAAAACGGTGTGACCTCGTAGCCTTCAGCTTCCAAGTCAGCTTGCACCTCGTCGAATACCAGCCCTCCATTCCAATTAATAAGGCCGCGAACGTTTTCGCCCACGATCCAGCGCGGCTGAATCTCTCGAATTGCTCTAAGCATTTCGGGCCAGAGGTGGCGTTCATCTTCTTTGCCAAGTCTTTTGCCGGCTGTGCTGTAGGGCTGGCAGGGAAATCCTCCTGTGAGCAAGTCGATTCGTCGGCGCCAAATTCTAAAGTCCGTTGCCCTGATATCTTCATGTTGAAAACTATTTGGGAAATGATAGTTCATTACCCGGTTACAAAAAGGGTCGATCTCGCAATGCATGATGTTCTCCCATCCCATCCAGGATGCCGCCAGGGCAAAGCCCCCAATACCGTTGAATAAGTGTGCGCATGTCATAAGCTCTCCAAATCGCTTCTCTTGTAGGCGCAGTTAGGGAAGTAAAGGGTGAAGGCGGGTTCGGGGGTCATTTTTTCTTAGTAATTTCCTTGACTGTGATTTCATACACTTTTCCGTCCGAACACTTGATGTGTTCTTTGGAATCCTTCCAACGGGCAATAACGCAGCCGATGAAATCATTGGTAACATCAACCTTGTTTCGCCATACACCCGGCTTGATTGATGTGCCAGCAAATATTTTATCCGTTAGCGGCGAATGGCCGAGATTAATTCTTTCGAGGTCTACTTTCATATTTGATTGTTTGTTATTTTTTACTCTTTTCCATTTCCGCCAACCTCCGCTCGACCTCCGCCCTTGCCTCGGCTCTCAACCACTTGATAGCGGTGTAGCCGGATTTATGGATGACGAGGTAGGTATCATAGTATTTCCATAGGCCGGTTATTAGTTCATCATCTTCTGTATCACAGAACTTTCCTTTTATTGGAGGGGAGAAGGTGATGAGCATTAATTTTCTTTAAATGGTTTCCATGACCCTTGCCCTAATTCTTGCGGTAACGGTAAAGCGCCAACGATACCATACTGACGCGTGTTCACATCGAAGTGATAAGTACTATACCCCACACTCCCATTCCACCAATTCTTTACTTTCTGCCGGTATATATCCACTTGGTTAGTTTCAAAATCCCGGTACACGCAAAGCCCGTTATGTGTTTTGTTATAAAAGTTTGCCGAGCCGCTGATATCGTAAAGCGTGGGAATGTTATACTTTCCTGTTTGCCTATTCTTATCAACCTTGC
>JGI10216J12902_108591444_pt1 | contig 19286 bp, 49 predicted proteins | sample KanNatreferecore_FD_12902 | JGI IMG/M metagenome (IMG submission 12902)
TTCATGGGCTGGCTTGCCTGACCGTGTCAGGCGGCCCTGCGGGCGGGCTGTTCGGCGAGCACCCGCCGCCACGCCTCGGGCAGCAGATCGACGCGGCGCAGGTGGATCGGATCGACGGCGAGACGGGCGCGCTGGGCGGGCGTCAGCGGGTCAGTCACGGCAGCAACCCGAACCCTGCCGCGCGCTCGAAGTCCCGCCCGAACAGCGCGGCGGACTTGCCGGACATGGGCTCAACGGACATGTGGATGCCGTCGTAGTCGTCCATCCCGAGCGTCTTGGCGATCCGCCGTTCCCAGCGCTCCAGCTGCTCCACGGCGGCCTCGCGGGTTTCCCAGGTGCCGTAGACGGTGGGGCAGTGCGCCTCGGCGCGGAGCTGCGCGACGATCACCCAGCGGACCATCGGTCAGCCCTCGTCGCCGTAGCCGTGGCGCAGCACCTTGCCGCCGCGCTTGAGGATCTCGTCCGCAAACCAGTGGTCGACCGGCCCACTGGTAGACATCCAGGGTTTGGTGAAGCCGTCCGGGTTGCGAACCGCAACGTCATGCCAGAGGGCGACGATGCTGCCTTCGGGCAGGTCGGCGGCGCGGATCTCGCTCACTCGTCCTCCTCATCCGCGTCGACAGCACTCCCGACGGGCGGATGCTGCTCGACGACGCGGCTCACCTCGTCATGGTCGTCGGCGATCACGACGTGCGCCCACTCGTCAGTCGACGTCCCGTCCTCGTAGAGGTGGCGGAACAGGTCCTTGAAGCGTTCGCGTGCGGCGTCGCCGAGGTCGCTGGCGTCCTGCTCCTCCTTGATCCCGTCGGGCAGGAACACGTACGACACGTAGTCGTTGCGGGCCGCGCGGACCGGACCGATGACCAGATGACGGAACTCCTCGGGCAAGCTTGCCCGGAAGCCGTCCATGTCGGGCAGTCCGCCGGGGCGCCACTTGCCGGTCGTCACAATCACGGCCTCGTGCTTCATGTCGCCCACGTCAGTTCTCCTCGGTCACGGCGGCCAGCTCGGCAAGGCTCAACGTCTCGTACAGTTCCCAGCCACGGCCGAGCCCTTCGTTTACCAGTACCTCGATCTGCCGGATGCGGGGGTTGAGGTTGCCGGTGCGGTACTCGTCGACCCAGTCCTGCACGGCGCGGTACGCGGCCGGCTTGGAGCGGTGGACGGTGCGGTGGATGCTCATCAGGTGGGGCTGAGTGGCCCACTTCTTGCGGGGCGGCATCAGTCGCCACCTCCCACGGACCGCAGCGCGGTCAGCGCGATGTTGCGCAGGTCGTCGTCGGACAGGGTGCCGATGCCGAGGGGGCCTTCGTGGGTCTCTTCCCAGCCGTCCTCCTTGAGCGCCTGCACGGCGTTGTCGACGATGGTTTCGTGGGTCAGGGCGCTCGCGGCGACCTCGGCGAGACGGCCGGCTCCTGCCGTGTTGTTGCCATCGGCGACGCGGATGGCGTTGGCGATGACATCGATCGGGTTGGGCATCAGGACTCCTCGGGGATGAACGTCTGCATATTGCGGTCGTCGTAGCCGACGGACCCGACGCGGCGGACCTGATCGCGGCCCTCGATCGCCACGACCGCGCCGTTGCCGCGGGAGCCGACCATCGCGGACGCCAGCACGACCGGCTCGACGAATGCGGCCAGCAACGACAGGGCCAGCGGGGATCCGTCCACCCGGAACTCCGTGTCCCGCGGCGAGACGTAGAAGCCGGCCGCCTCGGCGACACGGATGGCCTCGGCCTTCGTGGTGGCCACGATGTTGACCTGGACCTGACGGATGTGATCGGGCAAGCCAAGGGCGTCGCGGACGGTGGGGCCGACGAAGCCGTGGATGCCGAGGGTGTAGACCTTCAGCGGGCGGGTCATCAGTTGTCCTCCGACTCCGAAAGGCACGGGCATTCGTCGATATCCCGCTGCGCCTCCTCGGCGCTGTCGCGGGTCTCGGGTGCGGGCTCACCGCAGCGGTCGCAGCGGCCGATCCACTGCACGGGCTCTACGGCCATGTCAGGTCTCCTCAGCGAGTCGTGCGATCTGGCCGCGGACGGCCGCGATCCGGGCGGTGGTCTGATCGAGCAGGGCGAGCGCAGACCGCACGTCGCCGTCGAGCGGGAACTGCCCGAACGTGGCGGCCAGCTCCTTGCCCAGCTTTCCGACACGGATCCGGGCGCGGGCTGCGGTGACCTGCGCGTCGTAGAACGGGAGGAGTTCGCCGCAGGTTCCGCCGGTCAGGCGCAGGTCGCTCCGGCGGGCGCGGACTCCGTTGCTCAGCACGATCTGCGTGGGGGTCAGCCGCTCGACGAGCGGGAACGAGAACTGGGCGCGGGAGTATCCGGCAGGTAGGGACTTGACGGCCACCTTGGCGCCGACGGTGATCCAGGCCGGAAGGTCGGTGGTCATGGGTCAGTCCTCCTCGTTCAGCTGCGGCTAGCGCATTGCGGCCATGACGTTGGCCACGAGCTGTTCGGTCACGTCCCGTCGCCCGCTCTCCCAGATCTCCTCGGCGATCAGGCGGGGCGTCCAGGCGGGCGGGCTGTTCTCGACCGTCTCGATGACGAGGCGAACCTTCTCGTCGGTCAGGTCGATGGGCGCCCCGTCGGGGGCGTAGGCCGAAATCGGACGGTGGACGAGAGGACTGATGTCCTGGGCGTCGAAGTTTGTGGGCATCACTTCTCCTTGTGTCGCCTGCAACTCGATGTTGCAACTCAATGTTGCACTGCACCTGAGCCTATTCCCTGCGCTATCGCGATGCAACATGGTGTGTCAAGATTGGCCCCATGGATGACGCCGTTATCGCAGCTCTCGCCCGCATCAAGCGGACCGCCGCCGCGCACAAGCGCGCCAAGGCGGCCGAGAAACGGACGCGGGACGAGCTACACGCCGCCATCCTCGACGCCTTCAGCGTGGGCGCCAGACCGGCTCAGGTCGAGAAGGTTTCGCCCTACGACCGCAACCACAACGCCCGAATCCGCAAGGGAGTCGAGGAGCTGGAGACGGACTAGCGCTCCGCGCACACCCCGACACCATCGGCTAGCATCCGTCCAGCGGCCCAGCCAGCGCCGTGCCCATACGTCCACATGTGTCCGGGCCTGGCCTGCCGCGTCTCCCCACGCTGCACACCGTCGACTCCGCGAGGAGTGGCGGCCAGGGTTTGCACGCATGCCCCGGACCAACTCCGGGAGCCCCGCTGTCCAGAACCATCCGCCGCATCCCCGCGGCACTCACCACGCTGACCGTCACCGCGGCCCTGCTCGTGGCGGCCAAACCTTCCCAGCCACCGGAGACAGTGCCGGTGGCTTCCGTGCACCTGGACCTGACCGCCGACGAGATCCGCGAGTTGCAGGAGCTGCGCACCACGCGGACACGTAACCTCGCCGACCGGGCACGTCGTGCCGCAGAGGCCGACGCACGCGCGAGTCGTGCAGCGCCGGCGACACCGGCCGCAGTGCCCATGCCGACCCGTAAGCCGACCACGGCACCGAAGAAGCCGCCGCAGACCCGTAAGCCGCAGGCGCCAGCTGCGGTACCTGTCCAGGCGTCCGGCAACGTCGCCGCCGTGGTGAACTTCGCGCTAGCGCAGGTGGGACGCCCGTACCGGCTCAACACCGCCGGCCCCGGCTCCTTCGACTGCTCGGGCCTCACGATGCGCGCCTACCAGCAGATCGGAATCCGGCTGCCGCACCAGTCCGAGCAGCAGCGCCGCTACGGCCGGTCGGTCAGTCGCGCACAGCTCCGCGCCGGTGACCTGATCTTCTACCCGGGGCACGTGGCGATCGCGCTCGACACCAAGCGCATGGTCCATGCGGCGAACCCGCGCAAGGGTGTGCTGGTCGCATCGATCTACGGCACACCGGTGATGTACCGCCGGCTTGTCGGCTGATCGGCTAATTTGCTGCTAGCTGCTGCTGAATTAGCAGGAAGACGTGGCGAAGGGGCGCCGCTGGGCCGGCAGCGCCCCTCCCGCATAAAGCTACCCGCCGTCGATCAAGCCGAATCCGGCGGGATCTGCCGCTGGCTGAGGGACCGCCGCGCAACCAGCAGCACCCTCACTCATCAACGTTGCTGCTGCCGCCACTCCTCGCGAGTGATCGCCGGCTGCCCCGATCCGGGGCACGTCTCACGAGTTCCCATTCTCTGATGCATGCCGGTCGGCTCACCGGGATCTTTGCTGGTCCACGCTCCGCACACTGGGCACATTCTGGAACTCCTTCGGAATCTGGTGGTCAGGGTGGGAAAAGCTCGTGGCGCCCGGGGGCATGAACCCGGCGACCAGGCCGTAGATCATGGCCTTGTCGTCGCAGGCGATCCGGACCGTCTCCGGCTGGTCCGGGCTGCGGCGCACCGTCTCCACGTGGGCGATCTCCGCATGGTCGGCGCGTTTCACCACGTCCACGATGAGGGCGACGATGGCGTCCGCAGTGGCGGCCGGCTTGCGGGATCTCGGCCCGGTGTATGCCTTCGCGGCAGCCTCGTCGGCCTTACGGGCGGCCTTGTACTCGGGAAGCTGGTCCCACATCCCGTCGAACTTCTCAGGCTTGGGCGTGTCCGGGTTCTCGTTGGCAGCGCCGCCCGGCGGGTAGGAGCCGACGGCCTGCCAGACCATCCGCCACCCGTCCGACAGGGTGACGACGACCCCGACGGGTTGTTCGTGACGGCCGATCTCGGCACAGGTCCTGACGTCGCTGACCCCGGGGTGCTCGGCGTCGAGAAGCCAGCGTTTCAGCAGGCCAGACAGGTGTTGCGGGTACATGACGGGACTCCTGGCGTTGGGGAACGGTCCGATGCTAGGCGTCAGGCAGGCCTGTCCGCGACAGGCTGCGGGCGAGTTGTGCGAAGCGGCCTGCGCTCACCCAGCGGCCCAGGGACAGGAGCGCCACCGAAGCGATCAACGCACTCGATCCGCTCGTTCTCGACGCACTCGAATCCCGGATGCCAGTAGTCGTTGTGCTCCGCGACAATCCGGTCAAGCATGGCGTCGATCTCGCGAATCTGCATCCGGCGGGTCATCACCACCCCACCGCCCTCTTGTCGATCACGTAGTAGTCCTTGGTCGACTTCCAGCCCGTCTCGCCCCGGTCGTCGACACTGCGGCGGCAGCACGGCGTCGTCCACACCGAACAGTCGGCGTAGCGGGCGGTGACCTCCACCTTGCCGATGTCGTAGATCTGGCCGCAGGTGCAGCGGACCGGCTTGAACATCTCGGCGATACGCTCGGCCTCGTAACGGTCGTACATCTCGTTGCCGTATATGTCGCGGATCACGGCGTCTCCCCCGTCTCGTAGCTGATGTCCGGGTTGGCCAGCCACACGCACACCAGATCACCGTCCGGCCCGTGCACGTAGGCGACGTTGCGGGCCGCCGCCCCGTCGATCTCGGCCACGAGGTACCGGCCGGCGGGCAGACGGCAGCCCCTGCCGGTGTGGGCGAGGGCGTCCGTCTCCGTCCGGACGTGCGCGTAGCGGGCGGTGCGCTGGTGGTCACGGTCCTCGAAGTTCACCGCTCGTACTCCTCGTCGTCGTAGTCGTCGGGCATCCCGCCGTACAGGTCCAGGTCGGCGACGGTCATCCCGGACAGCATCGCCACTGCACTTGCGGGGCTGCCGTCGAGCTGGCCGAGGCAGTCGCGCACTTCACGCTCGATCTGCTCGCGGTTAGACATTGGTCTCCGCCGCCGCCCCGTACTGGATGCGGCCCGACAGTCGACCATTGCCGAACGAACCCGTAGCCGGGCGTCCCGGGACGTGAGAGTGGAATCCGGCGGCCCGCTCGATCGACATGTACTCGGCCATCGTCACCTCGCGTTCGCCGCAACCGTCGTTGGCGTAATACCGGTCCCCCGACGTATCGCGCGGCGGCAGCGGCTCCACATCCGCAGGCAACGGCAGGAGCGAGGATGGCACGTCGTTGCACACGGCGGTCGCGCCGCAGCACTCACACCGGCCGTGGGATGACATCAGGGTGCGGGTAGGCCAGCCGCGCGGCCGAGCGCAGGGGTCGCAGTAGAACATCAGCGACTCACCCCCGCGAAGTCCTCGTCGGCGGCGAGCTGGATGAGCGCCAGCGCCGCGACCGCTTCACCTCTGCCCGACTCGATGATCTCCAGGGTGAGCGTCTCGATGGCCTCGTTGAGGCTGCCGGTCGACGCGACCACCTTACGGGCGCGGTCGATCCACGGGGCGAGGACTTCGCCGGGGGTCTTCTCTGCGGTGGGGCGGATCATCGGGCACCGACCTGGGGGCGCAGCTCTCCGGGCAGCATGTCCAGCCACGACTGCGCGAGATCGTCATAGTGGACGAGGTTCAGCAGCGCCCGGACGGCGCCGATCTGGTCGCCGCGCAGCACCGTCTGCGGCTCCGCGACAGCGAGATGGCACCCGGGAACACAGCCGGGCAGTTCGCGGCCGGCGTACTCCTTGAGGCGGTGGGACAGGCAGACGTAGCCGCATCGGCCACAGCATGGGCACATGGTCAGTTCTCCTTGGTCTCGTCGGCGCACGGGCACGTCGCCTCGTGCTGTTCGTCCGGCAGCCGCCGGATCACCCGCCGGTGGTGCCAGTACGTCCGCCAGCCGTCGGCGGTCAGCCGCAGGCACCGTTCGCCGTGCTCGCTCTCACGGTGCACCGACGCATAGCCGTGAGCCACCAAGGCATCGGCGACAGCGCGGCGGGCACGGTCACCACGGAAGTTCGCCCACTTTCCCGGCGCCCACAACTCCCCCGCCTCCGCCATGCGCTCGATCGCATCGGCCTGCGGGTCGGTCAACCGGTGCGGACGCGTGGTGACCTTGGTGCGTCCGTAGGAGAGGTCGACGCGGACCTTGTGGAAACCGACGGTGCGACCGTTCGGGGTGCGGCACGACTCGCCGACCCAGCCGGTGCAGCGCGGGGCGGGGCAGGCGACGGTCTTGATGTGCTGCGCGCGGTGGGTGAAGGTGACGCCGGCCTCCCATGCGGCGTCAAAGTCGGTCTCGGGGTCGAGGGTGGCGATCTGGGCGGCGGTGGGGGTCGGCGCGGTGGCGGTGGTCATTCCGCGATCCGCCGCAGCTTCGCGTTCACCGCGTCCAGGACCACCCCGTAGAAGGCGTCGCCGCCGATGGTGTCCGGGTCGACGGGCGTGGGGTAGTCCACCCACGTGCGGGTCGCCCAGTCGGCCGGCGGAACCGAAACGCAGATGGTGGTCAGCGTGGCCTCCAGCAGCACGTGCGGACGCCCGTAGTTCGCGGCGGGGGTACGGACCTGCTCGTTGGTCGCGTCGCGGTAGACGATCGGCTGGTCGGGCATGGCCTCGGCGATGCGGCGGCAAACCGCGATACCGGCATGGCCGGGGGCGAACTCGGGGCGGTTGAGGTCGGCGCTCATCGGACGGTCACCTTCAAGTTAGGTAGGTTGGGGGACGGTCGCCGGTGGTTGGTCCCCTTCGGGTAGGTGTTGCGCAGCAGCCACATCAGGGCCGCCGTCCGGTCCATCGACGCCAGGTCAGGAATCTCCGTCTTGCGGGAGCGGACCTTGTACGTGCGCCCGTTGTATTCGACGGTCGGCATGGACCCACGGCGGCGCCCTGTCTCCTCGGTCATACGGCACGCTCGCCGAAGTGCCGCGCCCACCACTCCTCAAGCTCGACTCGGATGGCGGCGTCGTTGTGTCCGGCGGCCCGCCACTCGGCGATCACCTTGCGGGCGGCGAGCGAACTGCCCTCCGACCAGCAGGTGCCGATGTAGTCGCACTCCCGGGCCCGGACGCCACTGGCGTCCTCGCCGTGCAGCGGTGTCGGGGAGTGGACCTCGATGCCGGGGACATCGACGTGGAGGGTGACGGCGGAACGGCCATCGCCGAAGACGAACGTCCGGCCGCGGATCGGGTCGGTGGTTTCGGTGAAGGTCGGGCTCATTGGGCGCTCCTCGGTCGGTTGAGCCAGTCGGGGCAGTTTTCGCACACAGGGCAGGTCTCGGGGGTCAGGCCGTACCGCTTGAGCAGTGCCGCGTGGATCTCGGCGCCACGTTCGCGTTCCACGATGCGGCGGCGGGCGTAATCCGCGGCGGGGGCCACGATGCCCGCGGTTGCCGCGCTGGGCAGGACGGCGGTCATCCCCGATCAGACCCTCTCGTTGCGGTGCGCGGCATTGGAGCAGCCGCAGGTGTCGCACACGTGGGCGGGCCATCTGGCATCTGGGGGCCATCGACCTTCGTCGCGCCGAGGTTCCCCGCGAATCTCTCGATCAAAGCCTCGGCGTGGCGGTGGTTGCTGCCGGCGTACTCGTGGATGAACCGCACCCCGGCGGTCCACCCTTCGATCACGTAGCCGCCCTGCCCATCGGCGATCAGGCGAAGCATCGCGCCGGGGGCGGCGGTCTTCATGTAGCTGGCGAGGATGGTCATCTCGGGCTCCTCGGGTCGGCCTCGCTTGCACCACCACCATATGCCCAACGTTGGGCTGGCACCAAGCTATGGCGACGGGTTCGCCCGTTCGGGTTTCGCCTTGCCCTTCCGGCGCTTCACGCGCTCGGCTTCACGCTGCTCCGGCGTCATGCAGAGCAGTCTGATCGACTCCCGGGCGTAGCCGGTGATCTCTACGATCTGCGACTGCGACATGCCGGCCGCCGCCGCCGCGCGGATCTCTTTTTCCAGCTCAGGCCGCTCTTTCTCGGTCGCAGCCTCGCGCCGCTTGCGGGCCGAACCGAGGCGGATGAGGTTGGTCGGGTCAAAGGTCATCCCTCGATGATGTCATGCCACCGTTCGGCCCAACGTTGGGTGTAATCCGTTCGGGCCATTCTGCCTCTCGGCACTGCCCAACGTTTGGCCCAACGTCTACAGTTGAGGCATGACGACGAACGCCACCACCGCCACCGCGAAGCTCACCTACGCAGTGCCGAACTCCCCGGTGACCGTCGCCCTCTACCGCACCGACGCCGGCCAGACCTGGCGCGTCGAAACCACCACCAACGGCCAGCTCGTCGACGACTGGACCCGCTCCTACCCCACCGAGGCCGAAGCCCGCGCCGAGGCCCGCCGCGCAGCGCAGGCGTTCAAGGTCCACCTGACCGTGGCCGGCGTCGAGCGCCGCGCCAACGAACTCGGCATCGTCATCCAACAGCAGGAAGCCCGCAAGGTCCGCCGCATGTGCAACCACGCCGCCCTGGACGCCGCCTACGCCGAGCAGGACGCACTCATGCCGCTCGGGCTCGCCGCGCACCTCCGCAACAACCGCCACCAGATCGCAGCCTGAGGAGCCCCCGATGGGCAGCCAGTACACCTACCACCACTTGCCGATCAAGTTGGTCCGTGTCGACGACCAGATCAGGTCCGCAGACGGGACCTCCTGGCTGGACCCGATCGCCAGGGTCGAGTACAGCCAGCGACGCTGGACGAAGTTGTGGTGGACAACCAAGCCGGCCCTCGGTTGCGAATCCAGGCCCGACCTGGAACGCCCGAACGAAACGATGCTGCACATCCGGCGGCCCCGACCGAACCACGACGTGACCCGTGACGAGATCGCGGACGAGTTCGCCCGACACGGCTGCACGTTCGAGTTCGACCGACCGACCGAGCTGCGGATCACCAAGACGGCCGGTGGGCGTAGGCGTGCGGCGCTGCTGTATTTCCACGCCGACACCGGCACGTTCGCGGGTGCGCACATCAGATCGGAGTACGTGCGCAGCATCGACGTGGTCCGGCGACACCTCGGCGTCCCGACCCATCACTGATCGAGGAGCCCGCCATGATGACCGCACAGGCGTACTGCCCCGTCGACGGCCACTACGTCACCGTCGAAATCACCACCACCGACGGCGGCCACACCGCCCGCTGCCTCGGCTGCAAGAACACCTTCGACGCCGTCTCGAACGACCCCGAACACAACGCGATCTTCACCCTGGAAAGGGGTCCCCGGTGAGCATCCTCGCCGAGCAGTACGCCCGCATCGCCACCGGCCACGCCCGCAAGGCTTTGGCCGCCGGCCTGGACGGCAACAACGCCGAGTCGGCGCACTGGTGGGCCGAGTCGGACCGGTTCGACGCCCTGTACCGGCTGGCCCTGGTCGACGAGGCAGCCGCCCGCGCGCAGTACCGGCCCACCCGCAACTACGAGAGCTGAGGAGCCCGCCGTGCAGGACATCGTCACCAGGACCACCACCATCCTGGTTCACCACCTGAAAGCCACGAACCCCGCCCTGTTCGCCGAGGTGGTCCGCCTCTCCCGTGATGTCACCGCGTGGCCCGATGCGCGTACGGCAGGAGAGCTGACGCGATGCGGCCTCGGCGACGGCGGTCAGCTCCGCCACGACGTGCGGGCCGTCGTGCTTGACCTGCTGGCCAACAACAAGATCTGAGGAGTCCTGATGCTGCACCTTGTCCCGTTGACCCGCGAGCAGGCCAACGCCGTGTACGACGTGCTGGTGCGCCACGTCGGAGCGCCGGACGGCATCCAGTACGACGGGGCCCGCGAAGACTTCGTCGCCGCGCTGTCCGGCAACGCCGAGGTTGAGGTGTACCGCCTCGTGAGCCGGCTCGGCCTCGGCGGCAAGTTCTGGCGCAACCCCGGCCTCGGCGGCGCGGAGCGCTGGTACGTGACCGCCTACCCCGAGGACACCATGCGTGACCCGACGCTGCACGAGGTCATCAACCGGACCAACGCGGCGCTGGAGTCGCTGCGCGCGTTATACACCGAGGCGGCCTGACGTGGCCCGCCTGCCGGTCGTCTCCGACCACGACCCGGACCTGCGCGTCGAGCTGGCCGTGGACGATGACGCCCGCTGGCGCGGCACCTGCATCCGATGCCCCGACTGGAGCCTGACGCTGCGCGAGTCGTACAGCCTGGACGACAGTCACGCTGAAGCTGAGATCCACATCGATTACGGACACCCGACAACCTGAAGGGTCGAACGTGGGCACCAACTACTACTGGCGCGACTCGCCGTGCGGCACCTGCAAGCGCGAGGACGTCATCCACGTCTGCAAGTCGCGCACGAACTGGCGCGCATACCCGCACCAACCCGACGACGAGTTCAACCCCAGGTGGTCGCCGCTCGATCGGCCGATTCTGTCGCTGGCCGACTGGCGCGCTGTGTTCGCCGAGCGGTCGGGAACGCTATGGGATGAGTACGGGGGGCATATCCCCGATCCGGTCGCCTGGCTGGACGAGGTGACGCCACCGGATCGCGCATACGCGGCGCGGCTGCGCGGCTGGCACGCCCGCGACCTCGCGGACGGAACCGACTGGTTCGACCCGGCGGGGCATTTCTTCCACGACGGCGAGTTCTGCTGAAACGCCGCCGGCCGGCGGAATCCTGAGGACTCAACGCCGGCCGGCTTCATCACCTTCAACCACCCTGCCCACAGGATAGCGGAGGAGACGACATGACAACCTACGCCAACCCGAAGACCGACATCCCGAGCGACCAGGGCAAGCTCCGATCTATCCGCCGTGTCCAGTCCGGATGGTGGCTGCACCTCGACGCCAGCCCGAGTGGAAAGCTGCCTGCCGGCTGGGAACAGGTCGACTTCACCGCCGAGGCCGCCGGCATGGTGATGGTGTTCTTCCGGGGCGAGCAGCCGACGCTGTCCGCGCCGGTCGACTTCGAGCCGATCACGCTGACCGAACGGGAGGCCGCGAAACTGGGACTCGGCGCGGAGGATTGAGCGGTGACCCGCCATGACAACCGGCCGTTCGACGACGACAGCACCGACCCGCAGCACGTGATCGCTCGATCGCTGGCCGAGTACGACCGCCGGACGGAGATCGCCCCGGCGGACTGGTGGCAGGCGGGGCGCGCGGTCAAGGCGTTGAAGGCGGCAGAGCTGCTACGCACGGCACGGGAACGGAAGGCCACGAAGGGTGAGTGAGCTGCGCTGGCTCGGTCGCGTCGAGGACGTGGAGGGTGACGCCTTCACCGTCGAACTCACCCCCGACGGCCACGAGGGGCCGGTCCTGGTCGCCAAGTACCGCCGGGAGTTGCTGCCCGACGTGGTGGTGGGCAACGTGCTCGACGTGACCCGCGACGGCGTGACCCGCCGGGACCTGGGGTGCTGGACGGCTGAGGAAATCGACCGCGCTGTGGCCGAGGGGCGCCGGCTCGCCGCACTGCTGAACGGACTGGCCGAATGAGGGAGACGGATATGATCGACGACGAATGGGCCGAAACCGTGGAGGCTGCCGCGATCGCGTTGGCGAAACAGCGGGGCGACACCTGCTTCAGCCCGTTGCGGGACACCGCCGAATGGCAGGAGCACCGCGACCGGTACCGGACGGAGGCCCGAGCGGCACTCGACGCTGTGGACCACCGGGCAATCAGGGACGAGGTCGCCAAGGTGAACGCGTTGCTGCGCGAGAACGGCTTCCTGTACCCGCTCGGCGCGCGGGGAGTCAGCGACGCGCTGGGCATGCTGCGGATGGTGCGCGCGGACGTCAGGAACCCCGAGTACCTGCGCGGGCAGCTCGCATACCTGGAAGCGGAGACGTGACCGAGCCGACCGGCAGGGTCTGCTGGGGATGCCGCCAGCCTGACGTGCCGACGAAACCGTGCACCTGCGGGTGGACGGTCGCGGTGACCGACCGCACGGGGTGGCTCGGCGAGGTGCCGCGCTAGGCGTGCCGCAACGGCCAGCCCATCAACGCCCGCACCCGATCCGCCAGCACCGGATCCTCGACGTCGACCTGCCGCAGCGGCGTCGCGTCCTGCGCGAGTTGTTCGGCACCGGTCGTGCGACCGGCCTCGGTCAGCGAGATGCCACGGGCGGTGCCACCCAGGTCCCTGCTCGCCACCCAGCCGTGTGCGATGAGCAGGGTCACGGCGGAGGTGACGGCGGCCGGGGTGAGGTCGGTGGAGCGGGCGATCGCCGCGGGCCGGTGCTCGGCGTGCGGGTCGGCGAGCAAATACGCCAGAACGGTGTGGGCGTTGGGTGACAGGGCGGTGTCGGTGAGCATGCGGTCAACGGTAGCGAAACGGATGGCTCCGGCGCTTTGGCGTTGTCCACGATCGTGTGTCGCACCGACGATGACGGTTGTAGTACACGAGCACCACAGAGAACTGACGCTGTTGTACAGACTGGAGAACCGATGACCACCGACCTGTCCCGCTACGACCGGGACCCCGACGCCCTCGCCTGGGCCCGCGCCAAGGTGCAGTGCGAGATCGACCGCTTCCGCGACTTCGAACGGCAAGCCACCGAGCAGGGCAAGACCGACCCGCTTCAGTGGCGGAAGATGGCCAACATGCTGCGCCGCGGTTTCATCGGCGGCCAAGGATGTGTGATCGCGGCGTTCGACGAGCGGCTGCCGGAGGTCCGGCGGATCGACGACGCGCGGGAGGTGGCGTGATGCCCGCGATCCGCATCGCCACCCTTGCCGCCACCGTCGAATCCGGCTGGAGCGACCGCACCGACGACGTCGAGGCCACAGTGGTCCTGTCGTTCGGCTCGGCGGAGATAGTCCGCTGGCCGGTGCCGCAGGAGTCGGTGTGGTCGTTCACCGAGGGCCCCGATGTCGAGGAAGAGTTGGAGTACTTCGTGGCCCGGAAGCTGGCCGCGCTGTTCGAGGCGAAGGAGGAACAGTGAACCGCAACCCTGTCGCGCTGACATGGGACTACCGCCAGCAACCCGACCTGGACGAACTGGCCCGCGCCGTACACGAGGTGTCGGCCGGCGCCGTGCACATCCATCAGGTGGACACCGGTTCCGACGACTGCGCCATCGTTGTCGCCTGCATCTCGCTCACCTCGGACGAGGTGACAGCGGTGTGGCGCGGCGAGGCGGAGGAACCGCCGGAGGGGGCAAAGCGCTGCCCACGGTGCGGCAGGATGCGGCTGCTCGGACGGTACGACGTGTGTCGGCCATGCGCGGTCGAGGAAGGATGGGACACCGATGCCTAGCGTCGTCATCAAGCCTCACCCCGACCGCGACGAGTATGTGGTGTGGTCCACCATCACCGAACGCCCCTACGCCGGCGGCAACCGCGCTGAGATTCTGGAGCTGCTGCACGACGGCATCCGCCGCGACGAAGGGGACCGCCGCAACCCGGATGCCGCGGTCGAGCGGGCCGACCGGTGGGGATCGTCGGCGCTCCCGGAGTGGGGTTTCGGCCACTGGGACGACGAGATGTTCATCTACCAGCAGGCCGGGTTGCTACACCGCAAGGATCTGTGGCGGGCCACGGTACTGGAATGCGAGGAGCGCGACCGGGAGGTCCTGGACCTGCTCGACCCGTTCGGGGACGACGAGGGCGGCGAGCACCTGGCGCGGTGCAAGGCGATGGCGGAGGCGGCCTGAGGGCGCACGTTCATCCGCAAGACTGAGGCACTACCGATTCACTACCGGTATGGTAGTAGCCATGGGGAACACCGAGCCGATCAACTTCAAGGTCGCACCCGAACTCAAGGCCGCGATCCAGCGCTACGCCACCGAACACCACATGAGCCAGGCCGTCGCCATCCGGCTCCTCCTCGAAGCGGGACTCCACGCACAGGCACCCCAGCCGCGCCAATCCCCTGAGCCGCGGACCTCCTACGGCGAACGGCGCCCCTACACCGTCGCCGACAACCTCGACGACCTCAACGGCCCCACCAGCGGCGTCGTACGGCTCCCCCACCACCTCAACTGGTCCGGCAGCCCCGTCTACAACCTCGACAACCCGGACCGGCTCGCCGAGATGTACGCGACGGTCCTCCGCGAGGCGTCAACACCCGACGACATCCCGGCACACCTGAACCGGCATGTGCTCGTGCGCCTATGGCCGACCCTCGGCATCCCCAAGCGCGTCCGCCAGCTCTGGCGCGAACGCTTCCCCGAACTCCCCGCAGAGGACACCTCATGGACCCGTTCCACGAACGACTCGCCCGCATCGGCCTCGCCGCCGGAGAACCCTACGGGCTAGCCCTCGCCGGAGGCTACGCCGTCCAGGCGCACGGCCTCGTGTATCGCCCGTCGGAAGACGTCGACATGTTCACCGGCGCCGAATACCTGGGCCGCATCCCCGAGGTCGCCGCCGACATCATCGCGGCGTTCGAGGCCGACGGCCTGCGCGCGACCCTGGACCGCCACGGGCCGAACTTTGCCCGTATCCAGGTCAGCGACGGGCGCAGCGCCTCCAAGGTCGAACTGGTTGCCGACCGGCGGCGGCACGAACCGGTGCGGCTCTCGATCGGGCCAGTGCTCCACCTCGACGACGCCGTGGCCAACAAGGTGTCCGCCATGTACGACCGCTACGAGGCCCGCGACTTCATCGACGTGGCGGGCGCCCTTCAGTCGGGCCGATACGACCACGACACGCTGATCACCCTGCTGCACGGGGTCCAGGCAGGCGTCACCCCGGACCTGCTCGCTGACTCGCTCGCATGGGCCTCGCGCCACACCGACGCCGCGTACGCCGAGTACGGGATCACCGACCGAGACCTCGACGACCTACGCGCCCGCTTCGCGGACTGGCGGGCCGAACTGCTCGGCGCACGTACGTAGAATCGGCACGTCGAGAGCGGTCGCACGAGGGACCATCCTGCGGGGTGGTCCCTTTCGCTATGCCGACACCTCGAACCAGTGCCGCACCACCGGCGCCACGTCTCCCCCGACCGCGGTCTCCCCGTCGGGGCTGATCGTGTACTCGCGGCCGTCGACAGCCACCTTGGCGCGGCCCTCGTCCAGGGCGCGGGCCGCCGCCGTGTACTTGAGGCCGGTTGCGGCCATGAGGGCGCGGATGGCACGAGTGCGGTTGCGGTTCCTGCTCACGGAACGATCATCCCACGCGTTTGTTTGACGCCCACTTGCACCACACCCCGAAATCGGGGCGTTTCCGCAGGTCAATCAATTTGACGGCCACTTGCAGTCCCGCCGTGCCAACACATCGGCCCGACCTCTTTGCGCGAGCAGCCGTGGCGCCAAGTTCCGTTGCTCAGCCCTGTCGCGCGTCCCGCGACGACTTGTCCCGCGCCCGCGCCTTCAGCACCTCCCGGTACGGCGACACCACCGCGTTGAGCACCACCGCCAAGCGGTCCACCTCACCTACCGTCAGTGCGGTACGGCGGGCCAACATCTCCGTGATCTCGGCGGCGAGCCGGTCGAGAGTGCCCTCGTGGGCACCGGTGCGGGGGGCGAGGACCGGGGCGTCATCATCGTCGGGCCGGTCACGGTAGGCGATGTGGAACGGGTTGGCGTTCGACCGGGAGTGGTCGGGGGCACCGGACAGGATCTCCTGCACCTTGCCTGCGGGCCAGCTGAGGGCGGTTTCGAGGCGCGCGATGGTGCTCGGGGTGTAGCCGCCGTTCGGGCGGGCGGCACCCTCGATGTCGGTCAGCGTCCGCAGCTTGAACCCCGTCGCGGCGACGAAGTCCTTCTGGGTCTCGTGGCCCAGTACCACCCGGCGGTGCGCCACCGCGCGTGCCACGTCTCCCCAGTCGCCCACGGCGCCATCGTGGCACGGCGCACACGAGATTGCTTATTTTTGCTGATCCAACCCCATCGGGTCGCGCATTCTCGCGCTCCGGCGCGTATGCTTGCTTTCATGCCAGTCCCCACCCTGAAGGTCGAAGGTCCATACGTCCGCGCACTCCGGGACGCCCACGGCTACACGCTCCGCACCTTCGCAAGTGCACTCCAGATGGACGAGCGGCAGCTCGGGCACATCGAGCGTGGCGGTCGGCAACCGACCCCTCTACAGCGGGTCCGGATCGCGAAGAAGCTCGGCGTGCCGCAGATCGCCCTTGTTGACGCGACCGCGTTCGAGGCTGCGTTCCGCAGGGCCACCGAGTCCGTCGCCGCCTGACCCCCGAAACGCATCAGGGTCCGACGGCGCGTCCACGCCTGCCGGACCCCAGACCGGACACCGGAGGTCCGATCAACCATGCTCACCCCCGATCGTACGGGCGCCAACGGCGTGATCGCCACAGGCCGACAGCGGGCCACGGCGTGAACAACCCCGCGAACCTCGGCGCCGACCGCTTCACGGACGCGGCCCTCGCCGAGGAAATCGCCCACGCCGCGCTCGCCGGCCGGTACTGCCACACCGCGGCAATGGGGTGGCTCGCATGGACCGGTATCCGGTGGGCCAGGGTCGACGACGCCGCCATCACCGAAGCCATCCGGCAGCACACCCGAGGCAGCTACCTCGCCGCCCTCGGCCGCAAACGGGAAGCCCTCGCCACCGGCGACGCCCCCGCACGCGCCGAGGCCGAAGCCGACGAGAAAGGCTGGCACCGATACCAGTCGGCGACCCGCATCGCCGCCATCCTCAAGCTCGTCACCGGCATCGACTGCATCCACCGCGACGCGGCCGAGTTCGACACCGACCCGGACGTCATCAACACCCCCGCAGGACTATTGCGCCTGGACACCCTCGAAATCGAGCCCCACGACCCGTCGCATCTGGTCACGCTCGTCACCGCGGTCGACTGGAAACCGGACGCCGAGAGCCCCGAGTGGAAGCAGACCCTCACCTCGCTGCCGGACGGCACCGAAACCTACATGCAGCGCCGATTGGGCCAGTCGATCACCGGTCATGCCCCGGACGACGACAAGATGCTGATGCTGGCCGGGGGCGGCAACAACGGCAAGACACTCCTGATGACGGCGGTCACCTCAGCTCTGGGCAGCCGCACCGACGGCTCCGGCTACGCCCAGCACATCGCCTCCGAAATGCTGCTGTCCGGCGGGGCGAAAGGAGCCGCCACCCCCGAGAAGATGGACCTGCGCGGGGCGCGGCTGGCCTACATCGAGGAGACGCCGGAGGACCGGTATCTCAGCGTCAACACCCTCAAACAGGTGGTCGGCACCCCCACCATCAAAGGCCGGATGCTGTACAAGGACCTCGTCACCTTCCGCGCCACGCATTCACTGGTGCTGAACACCAACTTCCCGCCACGGGTCGTGGAAACCGACGACGGATCGTGGCGGCGGCTGATGAAAATCCAGTTCCCGTACCGGTTCCGTCCGGTGGACGACGCGGGCACACCGCTGGACGACCGCGGCCCGTGGGTCGACGACGATCGGCCGGCACACCCGTACGTCAAGGGAATGATCGAAGGCGGGGACGTCCAGATTCTCGAAGCCGCCTTCGCTTGGCTCGTTTCCGGCGCCCACGCGTGGTACTCGAACCGGCGGTCCCTGAAGACCCTGCCGGTGCCGGAGGCGATCCGGGCGGCGACGGCGGAGTGGCGGGCCGAGTCGGACTACATCTTCGGCTTCATCCAGGAGCGGATGGTGCCCGATGCTGACGCTTGGGTGACGTCGCAGGATCTCTACGACGAGCTGTGTGACTACATGGACACCCAGACCCGCAAGGGCCGGGACGCCACGCCGCAGCAACCGACGGTAATCAGCCGGCTGAAGGCGCACACCGGCCTCGGCTTCCCGCTGGTGTTCACGAAGAAGCGCGGCAGGAATCCCGGTCGGAGCCTGCGGAGGGGCTTCGAATACGGCGACGGGCCGTCGAAACCGCTCGGCGAGGACCAACAAACGGCGGCGATCGTGGGTTTGCGGTTCAAGGCGCGAGGTGAGTGAAGTGACCTTGACCAGCACGAACGAAGATCAGTTCCGCCAGTTCCGGGGTACCCGCAACTTTTCTAGGAAACGTCCCCATGGGGAAAGTTCAGGAGAGCCCGGAACTGGCGGAACTGGACCCCCTCGGGCATCCATCCTGGTCGCTCCCGACGACCGCCGCAGGCCGCGGACCGCGACTACGGAGCGCGACCACGGCGCCTTCCCGGCGGCATCAGCTCCCGACTCCGCCGGGGCTGGTCACCGCCGAAACTCTGACCACCGATCACCGCTACCTCAAGACGGCCGCCAGTGCCCGCCGTTGTCCAAGCCCGCACTTGCCCCGATCGCCCGCAACTCCCCGCGAACCTCAGCACCCGCGACCGCCGCAGGCCTGCTGCGCACCGACCCGCCACCACGAACAGGAGCCCGCAATGTCCACCACCCGCACCGCCACCGCCCGGACCGCCGGACCCGTCCACCTGCGCGCCACCATCGGCGCCCACAACCTCACCGTGCACGCCGAGGACCGCGCCTACGGCGAGATCACCGTGTCCACCCGTGACGACTCCGGCCCGTCCGCCGAACTGGTCGACGTCTGCGACCTGACCGCGAGCGACGCCACGCTGGAGCTGCGGATGCCGCAGGGTGGTGGGCACGGCATGACCGTCGTGCAGTCCGGTTCCGGCGGGGTGTTCGTGGCCGGCAACAACTACTCGACCGTCGTTGTCGGCAGCGGCATCACAATGGTCAACGGCCGCGTCGTCTCCGGCGGCAGCCACGTCCAGGTCGGCGGTTCGCCCGTGACCGTGGTGGCCCGCCTGCCGCACGGTTCCACCGTCACC
>JGI10216J12902_104974910_pt1 | contig 19271 bp, 22 predicted proteins | sample KanNatreferecore_FD_12902 | JGI IMG/M metagenome (IMG submission 12902)
AGCGGCTAAAGCAAATCATCATAGAAGATGCTGTCCTAGACACTGAGCACATCGGAGAGCTAGTAGCGCAGGGATGGAAGGAAACGCTGAAAGATGACAAGTACTATCAGGAGATGGCAACAGGACGTAAGGCTCGCAGGGAAACGAGACTAGGGGAATAGGTGAAAGCCTATTTCATTATCTTTGTCAGCATGTTCGCCTCGGGTATCATACTGTCTATTTCTCGGTAAATTTCTAGAAACCGCGTTCCTTTCTCTGTAATATGATAAGTCTTTTCTTCATCTCCCGAATATCTTATCAGTCCTGCCATTGTCATTGAAGTCAAATATTCTCTAAGTTGTGGATAGGAGATGTATGCTTTGTACATTATCAAGGTTCTTCGAGACCCCTCGATTGTGTTTTCTAAAATTGCAGCTGCAATGTCTATCCTACTCCGAAATTTCACGCAACTATTTTGCTTACGTTCCTAAAAAAGGTGACTATTTGATAATAAATTGACGTTTATAGAAACAGCATATTCTATAGATTAACTAACAGGGAAACTTGACTACAGCACAGCTTTTGAGGCTTTTACTAGGGGGCTGGTGGCGGCAGGTGATAAAAGAGCAAAATGCTCTAGACCGTAGTTGATAGACGACATATAATATTTTTATATTGCAGGGAATGTTACCAATAAAGGAAGTAATGACTCCCATTTTTGATATTTACTCCTATTGCTATTAATGCGATTATGAACAGTCTGAATAGATTTATTTATAGCCAAGCAGAGTAAAGTTCGGATACATCGTGGTAGCTTCTGGCGGCAGAAGGATAGTGTTGACTGCTGACCGCAGTCTTATGACCAATTATAGGGGCAACTTCCTCTATGGCTTTATCGCCTGCGGGCCGTACGAGCTCGTGCCCGAGTTTGTGTTTGACAAGATATTCTGCCCGAGCGTCGAGACGGACGCGAGCACCGGAGGCATCAAGGTAGCCCAGTGCGGACTGCGAAGGATTGAAGGCGCGCTTTTGCAAGAGTACAAGCGCGACGACATATTCCTCGCCCACCCCGAGATGCTTGAAAAGTGCATCGGCCCGGAGACCAAGGTGGTCGGCATAAACGTCATGGACCCGCTGGGCATGGCGCCGGTCACGACGACCATGTCGCCGGAGAAACTCTCGTACGTGGCCATGAAGTTCAAAAAGATGTGCGCTTCCATTATCCAGCTAAAAAAGAAATACAATTTCAAGGTCGTGGTCGGCGGCAACGGCTCGTGGGAACTGGCAAAGCCGGACAGGATGAAGATCCACGGCATCGACACCGTCGTCATCGGCGAGGCAGACGAGCTGGCACTTGACCTCTTCCACGACCTCGAGGCAGGAGACGCGCCAGAGCTCTTGCACACCTTTGTCCGCAACATCGACAACGTGCCACTGATGCAGGGGCCGACAGTCAACTCGCTCATCGAGGCGATGCGGGGCTGCGGCAGGGGATGCGACTTTTGCGACGTCAACAAGAGGACGAAAAAGGACTTTCCGCTGGAGCGCCTGAAAAAGGAGGCGCAGCTGAACCTCGACTATGGCTTTGACTCTATCTGGCTCCAGTCCGACGAGATGCTGCTTTACGGCTGCGACAACAAAGAGTTCATTCCAAACGCCGACGCGATCACCGAGCTATGGAGCGGGCTAAAGTCGACAGGCGCCCGCTTTGTCGGCACGACCCACATGACGCTTTCGGCAGTCGCCTCCTCTCCGGATCTCTTGAAAAAGCTGTCGCAGATCAACGAGATGGACGTGTCAGGAGGAAGGTGGCTTGCGACCAACCTCGGCATCGAGACCGTCGCGCCGCGCATGGTCAAAAAGCACCTGGGAGTAAAGACCAAGCCGTTCCAGCCAGAAGAGTGGGACGCGGTGGTGAGGGAAGGGTGCAAAGTCCTTAATGACAACCACTGGTTCCCGGCCCTTACGCTCATCATCGGCTGGCCGGACGAGACGCCGGACGAAACGCAGTACACCATCGACCTTATCGAAGATTTCAAGCGGACCAACATGCGCGGCATCGTGGCGCCTTTGCTCTACCAGGACTTTTCAGAAAAGAACTCGATGCACTTTGGCAACCTCAACGAGGCGCAGTTCACGCTCTTTTGGATGTGCTGGCAGCACAACCTGCGCGTGATAAACGACATCATCCCAATCATCATCAGGAACAAGAGCTACGGCCCTGCCATGAAGGCATTCATGGCGCTGCTCATCAAGGCAGGCACATGGGCCATAATGAGGTACCTCCGCGGCCTGTCAAAGGACCTGTTCCATGGCCAGCTGCCTGAGGACATCATAGCCCGCTATACGAACAAGCGGTCGGTTACCGCACCCCTGCCAAAGAAACTATAGTGAAAGAGTGGACTAGTCCACCCTTACACTGATTATCATCTTTTCGCAGTGTTCGTCAGTCCACACGCCCACGCCTTCCAGCTCGTCCTGCCACTTTGCATCTATCTTGTCGGCACACGACTTTGTCAGGGCATCAAAGTACGCCTCAGTCATCGCGTTGCCTCCTTGTACGCCCTGCGTCGCCTCGGCGAAATCGACTTCAGTGAAAGCTGCCATGGCATTTGCCCGCAGGTCAGCAAAGTACTCTTGCTGCACCGTGATATCCTCCCTTGTCCCCGTCTGTCCGTGCCCTGGCACGAAAACGTCAAAGTCTATGCCCAGTGCTTGGTCGACTGATTTCTCATAGGTTGGCACATCCGGGGTGTTGGAAAGATGCTTCCATGGGACGCCGCCTGGGACGACGTGGTCAACTGCCATCAAGACCCTGTCTTCTGGCAGGTAGACAAAGGTGTTGCCTCCCTGGTGATAGGGACCGGGATACAGGAGCTGGAGGGTTTGGTCGCCGACTTTAAAGTTCATCTGCCTTGTGAATATCCTGTCGGGAACCGGCCTGTCAGGGTCTGCTCTTTCTTTCAGGATTTTCGCAGTCTCGCGGTGGCCGATTATGGTGACGCCGTCATCAAAAAAGTGAGCGGCGCCAATGTGGTCCTTGTGGGCATGGCTGTATAACAGGTGAGTTATAGGCTCGTCGGTGACTTGTGCTACTGCGTCGAAAATCATGTCGCCTATCGCTGGTGGCGCGTCGACCACGACGACCCCACTGCCGGTCGTCATGAATATAGAGTTGTACCCGCCTGCCGACACTACGTACACGCCGTCCTTGATCTCTTGCACGTCATAGCCTGTACCCTGCGCATACGCAAGGTTTGAGAAGACCGCAGACAGAAGCAGAGAAGCGGCGCCCATCAAGGAAAACAGGGCCATGTTTGCATTCATGGCAAAATAATGGCTGCCGGCGCTTTTAAGCGTCGTGCAACCGGATCACTGATGATTAGCCGAGACCCTTTATCGCCTCGTCTGCCACCGTGGCCACCTTTGGCACGAGCACGATGAAATAGTTCCTGTCAGAGCGTTCCAGCGCCGGGACCATCCTGTATTTCCTTGTCGAGACGTCAAACTCTACCAGGCCCTGGTCGAGCTTGCCCTTTGTGTAGACCATCATCATGAGGTCGCCGGACAGCGGGCTGAGCGGGATTATCGCAAACACATAGCCCTTGTACGAGCTAATCGGCATCACCTGCTTGCCATAAGGCGCGACTGAGACCAGGTAGAGAAAAACGTCCTCTACCGACTCGAATTCTTCATATTCAAATTTCATGTAGGGATTGCCCTTGATCGAAAATATAAGGCTTTAAAAAAATAGGGATGTCAGCCGTACGATTCGAACTTGATGTCGTACGATCCGTCCTTGCGCTTGTTGCGCTCCGTCACGAATCCTTTCGGTATCAGATAGTCCAGCGCGCCGTCCACGGTCCCCTGCCAGCCGCAGATGTAGAACGACGTGTTCTCCGGCGTCACCTTTTCACCCACCATCTCTTCAAGAGGCGAGAGGTCCTTGCCGGCCTTTGGCCGGAGGAACGACTCGACCCTGCCCTTCTGGCCATTCCAGGTCCTATTGAACCATTCCTGCGGACGGGAGACACTTGCGCGGTAGCGGAAGTTCCATGCGCCCTTGCCGTGGTCGAGGCTCTCCTCTTCCATCTGGCTGAGCAGGTCGCGGTAGCCCAGCTCGTCGACATAGCTGGCGCCGTGCAGCACGACGATTTCGCGCTTGCTCTGCGCCGCCTTCAAGTGCATCGAATAAGACACGAACGGCGCAAGGCCGGTGCCTCCGCCGATGAGCACCATCCTCCGGTTGTCAGGCGTGCCGTCATGCATCTTTTCGTTGATAGTGAAAATGCCGGTGGGCTTTACCCACAGGACGTCATCGCCTTCCTTCATGTTGAACATCTGCGTTGTCAGCCTGCCGGGGACCGGCTTTCTGACCCACCGTATGTAGAGCTCCCAGTGCTTCTTTTGCTCCGGCGGCGACGCAATAGAATAGGCGCGCCGGATTATCTTGCCCTCGCTTGGCACGTTGGTTCCGATGGTGAGGAACTGGCCTGCCTTAAAGTCCGGGATCTGGCCGCTCTCGGGAGTGATCTTGAATACGGCAAGGTCCTCCTTGATTACTTGGAGGTAGGATATCTTGCCTTTATTGTCAACTACCATATTGGCAAAGCTCGGCCTGTATCATATATACATTATTACACTCTATTCAGTAGGAATCAGCACAATAGGCGCCGCAATTGTAAAATTAACCGGCCTTCATTATTGTTCCATGGCAGCAGGCTGGTTCAAGGGCAGTGGCGAAGACGACGTTGACGAGCTCAATACGGCGATAAACGAGCAGAGCGGAGAGGAGCGCAGACTGGCGGCAAGGTTTCAGAAAGCGATGAACGAGTTTGCCACCGAGCGGTCGCTAGAGACCTGCCTCGATGCCCTCAACCTGTCAATACAGCTTGCCAACATACGGGCCAAGACGGCCAAGTCGTGGGAGCACTATGCGAGGATGATGGAAGGAGAGGTGACCCGGCTGTCGCGCCCGGAAAAGAAATAGTCACACAGGTATTGGCGCCGTCAGCTGCTTAAAGTCGTCAAAGAGCGCGTGTGCAGACCTGCCGTTCAAGAATAAAAGATACATTCCTTCGCTCATCAGGTTTTCAAGCGCGACGCTCACGTCTTCTATCTTTGTCATTGGCAGGTAGGAAAGCGAGTCTGTCACCAGCATCACCGCGGCCCTTTCATGGTTGTCGACCACGTCAAACAGTATGGACTCAAGTGAGCCAAAGAACGCCATGTCGAACCTGTCGATTCTGGGCCGCATCACGGTCGCTATTGTCTGCAGCTCATTGGAGCCGACCAAGGGCGACACGAAATTATGGCTGCCGGCAAACGCGACGTTGCGCTCTATGCTGCTGTACTCGTTTGACAGGAAAAACTCTTCGCATCCTTTTACGAGCTGGCCCTCGTCAAGCCAGGTTGACGACCGGCCTTCGTTCATGCGGGAAAAGAACGTCCTTGCGGCAATCATGTGCGGCTTGTTCAAGCGGCTTCACTTGTACTGTACGGCACTACTGAAAAACTATGCGGTTTCGGATGGTGCCGAGCTTTTCGATTGTTATCTCCACGATGTCGCCGTCCTTCAGGTACCGCGGCTCCTTCATCGACATGGCCACGCCTGCCGGCGTCCCTGTGGAGATGATGTCCCCTGCTTCCAGCGTCATGGTCCTGCTCAGCGCCGATATTATCCTCCTTATCGAAAGCACCATGTTGCTTGAAGGCGAGTTCTGCCGCACCTCGCCGTTGACCTTTGTGGTGATCAGGAGGTTCTGCGGATCCGCGACTTCGTCTTTGGTCGTTATCCACGGCCCGCACGGCGCAAAGGTGTCTATGCCCTTGCCGCGCGTAAACTGCTTGTCCTTGAACTGGATGTCGCGCGCAGATACATCGTGGAATACCATGTAGCCAAAGACTTTGTCAAGCGCATCTTCCTCAGAGACCTTTTTCGTGTCCTTGCCGATGACGACTGCAAGCTCGGCTTCATAGTCAAGCCTCGTCACATACGACGGGCAGATGACGTCCCGAAATGGCCTGTTGAGCGCAGTCCGGGGCTTCATGAATATCACCGGCTCGTCTGACGGGGTGAGGCCGGCGTCGCGTGCGTGGTCGTAATAGTTGAATGCAAGGCAGATTATTTTCGGAGGATTGGGTATCGGAACCAGCAGCTCCACGTCTTCAATCTTGCGCCTGAAGGCCAGCCTGTCCTTTTGCTGCCTTACCTCGTCGAGCCAGCCGTGGAACATGAAATCCTTTATGCTTGGCGGCACCGGTATGCCAGTCTGCTCCTGGATCTCCTGGCGGATGACCAGGCGCTTGCCGTCGTCAGAAACAAGGGCATAGGTCTCTTTTACTTTGGCATCATTTATTCTCGCTATCTTCATTTTCCTTACCTGTGCGTCAGTATGGCAGTGTTACTGCCATCTATTCTGCAGAACCCAAACCTCACGAACTGCACCCTAGCGTCCGGCTTTAGCGTGGACACGAAGGATTCTGCGCAGCCCAAAGCCATCTCCAGGCTGTTCGTGTTGTACTTGTCGCCTATGTACAGTTCCTTCGGAATCATAACCTTGAAATCAACTATATCATCTTTTGCAATCCACTGGATCTTTTGCATCGACTGGCGTATTTCGGCGCCTCCCATCGACGCATGGACGGACTTTATCCTGCCGTCTGCGCGCTCTACGCGCTGTACCTTGATGTTGTAGAGCTCTATGAGGCGAACCTCGTCGCCTTCCTTCATTTTGCCGGCGTCGTCGCCTGCTATGTAGAAACGGTTCCCTGCCCTGACGCTCCTCGTGCCTAGCGACGCGTCGGTCGGGTGGTTTTTCAATGTCACCTGCCGCTCATCCGCGCCTTCCAAGACAAGCTCGACAGGGTCGCGCACAAAGAAAAAGCGCATCGAAACAGGATCGATGACCTTGCGGTTGAACGCCTCAAGCGACTCGAACGGCGGCTTTGTCTCTGCCAGCGTGATGCCAAGCGAGAGCACGAACCTGCGTATCGCCTCCGGCACAAAACCGCGCCGACGGAATGCCGACAGCGTCGGAAGGCGCGGGTCGTCCCACTCTTTTATGATGCCGTCGTCGATGAGCGGGCGAATTTTTCTCTTTGAAACCGGCACACCCTCAAATTCAAGCCGGGAGAACTCGATCATGGCCGGCTTGCGCAGGCCGAGCCTGTCAAGCACCGCAAAGTAGAGCGCGTTGCGCAGCTCGTATTCCTTGGTCCTCATGGCGTGCGTCACGCCGTCCAGGCTGTCTTCCACAGGAGCCGCAAAGTCGTACGTGGGCCAGACCCTGATCTTGCTGCCGAGCTTGGGGTGGTCGCCTTCCAGTATGCGAAATAGCGCAGGGTCGCGCATGGCAGTGTTCTGGTCGGCCATGTCGCCTTTGAACCGGATTATGGCTTCATTCTGCCCGTACGAGCCGTCAAACAGTTTGCCAAGCCGGTCGAGCGCGGTAGCGGGGTCGCGCCTGCACTCGCACGGCAGGCCCTTGCCCCGCAGGTCGCGCACCGTCTCCTGCTTGCAGCTGCAGACGTACGCTCCGCCGCTCTGGACCAGCTTTTTTCCATAGTCGTGCAAGAGCACCATGTCATCTGACGCGTTTTTTGTAATGTCAGGCTTTACCCCGAGCCACTCCAGGCCCTCGCGGATGGCATCGTAGTATTCCAGCTTTTCCTTGAGCGGGTTGGTATCGTCAAAGCGCAGTATCAGTTTTCCATTGTACATCCTAGCGTACTCCTCGTCGATTATCGCGGCCTTGGCGTGCCCGATATGAGGGTAACCATTTGGCTCTGGCGGGAACCGAGTCACCACTTGTCCCATCACCGCGCCTTCAAGAGGAGGAAAGTGCGGCTGCTCTACCGTTGCAACCTGCTTTTTTGCTTCAAGCTCGCCGGGAGCAATCTCTTCAAGCATCGCCTTTTGCGCGTCAAGAGGCATCGCGTTTATTGCCTGCACGGCCGCCTTGATCTCTGGTATGAGTGCCTTTATCGAAGCGCGCATGTCAGGCCGGGAGCCGGCCACCTTTGAAATTATCGCGTCAAACTGCGCCTTGCCCTGGTGCTCGACCGCGTTTTTCAGCGCAAGGGTACTGACCAGCTTTTCAATGTCCGGCGCGAGGGGCAAGCTACAGACTCCTGCCCACGATAAAGTCTGCCGCAAACTTGAGCGAGCTCTTGGCAGGTCCGTCATAGGCTGCTAGCGATTCAAGCGCCTTGGTCATGTGCTGCCTGGCCGCACCCCTCACGTCCTCGCCGACGCCCACGTCGGACACGACCCGGACCGCGTCGCGAATGTCCGACGCAGATGCGCCCTTGGAGCCAAAGACCTTTAGCAGCCGGTCCCTATCGTCGCCTTTTGCCTTGCGCAGCGCAAGCAGTATCGGCAGCGTCTTTTTTCCCTCCCGGATGTCGTTGCCTGCCGCCTTGCCGGTCAGCTTGGGGTCGCCGATTGCGCCTATCAGGTCGTCGACCAGCTGGAAAGCGACTCCGACGTGCCTCCCAAACGACGACAGGTTTTCCACGTCGCGCTCTGTCGAGTCCGGCGACGACAAGGCCCCCAGCGCGCACGACACTTCAAAAAGCGCCGCAGTCTTTTTGCCAATCATGTCGATGTACTGCGCCTCGCTAGGGAACTTGGCATTTGACGCAAAGTCAATATCGGTGACCTGACCTTCGCATATCACGGTGCACGCGTTTGCGAGACGGCCCGTCATCTCTGTAATGGCGCGGTCGGATATCCCGGCCTTTCTGCCGTTGTACGATAAAAGCTCAAACGACTTTGAAAAGAGCACGTCGCCTCCAAGTATCGCAAGCGGCAGACCAAAGTGTTTATGGACAGTCGGCACGCCGTGGCGCATCTCGTCGTTGTCCATGATGTCGTCGTGGACGAGGGTGAAGTTATGGACAAGCTCTACCGCGCCGGCGGCAGGCAACGCGCGCTTCAAGTCGCCGCCGAGAAGCTCGCAGCCCTTGACCACCATGAACGGGCGCAGGCGCTTGCCGCCTGATCGGATGTAGTGAGACGACGCCTGGTAGAGCGCCTTTGGCTTGCCCTCAAGGTTTGAAACGAGAAAATCACTTACAGAAGAGGCGCATGACTCTAGTTCGCCCTTTATGCTGCTGGCCTTCATGCGCGGTCGACCTCCTCTGCTAAAGCTCCTGTCAATATATACCTAGAGATGGCAAGCGACGGGACGCTGCCGGCGCCCACAAGGAACATCGTGCTCTTTAATTCCGCCAGAACGGTGTCTGCAAACGCAAAGAGCGACTCTCTTGACTGCGACGCGGCGCGCAGGAACGGATAGGCCATGGCCGCCATGCTTGCTCCCAGCACCACGCACTTTGCGACTTCAAGGCCGTTGCGCAGGCCGCCTGACGCGATTAGCGGGAGTTTCACCGCCCTCCTTGCCTGCACGAGGCTTGCGGCCGTCGGTATGCCCCAGTCCCAGAAGAGCTCGCCAAGGTGCCTTTTGATGTCGTTTTTCATCATCTCTGCGCGCACCTTTTCCACGCCAGCCCAGCTCGTGCCCCCGGCGCCGGCGACGTTGACGGCAGAGACGCCGGCCATCTCTAGTTTTATCGCTACTTCGCGCGATATGCCGGCGCCAACTTCCTTGACGATCACTGGGATGTCCATATTCTTTACCAGTTCAGAGATCCTTGCAAGCACGCCGGCGTATTTCGGCTCGCCTTCCGGCTGCACCAGCTCCTGCAAAGGATTAAGGTGGACGACAAGCGCATTTGCGCGTATCATCTTTACAATCTTTTTGGCGTCGTCGACGGTCAGGCCCTTGGCCAGCTGCGCGCCGCCAATGTTTGCTATCAGGAAAGCGTTTGGGGCGTTCTTTCTCGCTATCGCGTAGGTGGACGCCAGCTCTTCGCTTTTCAGGCCGGCGCGCTGGCTCCCAAGCCCCATGCCAAAGCCGTACTTTTCTGCAAGCTCGCCCAGCCTGCCGTTTATCACGGTAGCCTCGTCGGTCCCGCCAGTCATCGAGTCGATGATGAGGGGCGCAGAGAACATGCGGCCGAGAAAGGTGGTCGAAAGGTCGATGCTGTCGTAATCGATCTCTGGCAGCGCGTTGTGGATTAGCTTTACGTGTTCAAGGTAAGTCGATGTCGTCCGGGCCTGGACGTTCTTTTGCAGCGGGATGTCGATGCCGTCTTTTTTGCGCTGTTTTATTATCTCGATGTCGAATGCAGAATCAGAAGAAGGGTCTGGCAACTATTTCTTCCCCTTTACCAGAGTTCCAGTGTCCGTCCTGCCGCCTGCAGCCTGGGCGATGCGCTCCGGTACCAGCCCATTGACCAGCATGACGTCCATACCAAGTGATGCAATCTTAAATGCTTCCATTACCTTGCGCTGCATGCCGCCCGTGACATCGGCTGACACTTTGGCAAACTCGACGGGGCTCTTTGGCCTCAAGACGGGCACGACTTGCTTGCTCGCCATGTCCTTATAGATGCCGTCGACGTTTGTGGCAAATACCACCCTCATCGGCCTCAGCGCTCTTGCAAGTATAGACATCAGCGAGTCGCCTGACAATATAGAATATTTGCTGCCGCCCATGTGGACCACGTCGCCAAACGTGACAGGAACAACTTTGTTCTGAGCCATCACGGAAACGCCTTTTATCTTTGACGCGATGGGTTTGTGGCCTGCAGTATATACTGGCGGAGGAATGGCATATGGGTTGGAGCCGGCCTTTATCAACGCGTTTACGATTAGCTGGTTAAGCGCGACCATCGATTCGTGCACCACTGCCACGCCGTGCGGGTCGTAAGGCGCCGGCTTTGTATGCATGTCGTATTTCACGGACCAGTGGTGGCCAAACGAGCCACCGCCGTGCACTACGATGAGGGGCATGTCAAGCCCGGCCAGCACCTTTGTGATGGCGTTGATGGCGCCGGCGTTGGCTGCAAGCGGCCTGTCCTTGTGAGTGATCAACGAGCCGCCCAGCTTGACGAGTGCAAGCTTCATTTAGAACCGTACTTTTTGGATTGAATTTAAAGGTTAAGTGATGTGGCTCGGCTGCCTGTCCGGCGGTGTGTTTCCGGCGACCTGGCTCTTTGGCATCGTGAACTTTTTATCGCTTGGGATGACGTAGACCTTGACCGCGCTGTTGACGGCATAGTGCGCCGTACCGTCCGGGTTGCGGTAGTTGGTCGCGATGCCGACGCGCTCTAGCGTTACCTTGACCTTGACCGTCGTGCCGTCTTCGAGCCGAAACGACACGGTATCGTCGCCCACGCTTGCATGGTCGAGCATCCGAAACTCTATCCTGTCGCCGTCAATTGCCATGGCCTCCCAAGCGCAGCATGGCTATAAAAGTCAGCGCCGCGACGGATTTCGGCTCATCATAATCTATTTATCTTCGAAATGGGTCAGCTACATCAATGGGCAGGTTCTTTGGAAAGGGCAAGGACGAGGCCCCGGCTGACGCTCAGGAAAGGCAGGATTATACCGACGCTGATTTCCAAAAGCGCGACCTATTCAAGAAAGGCATCAACCACATGTCAAACGACAAGATGCTCGACGCCATCCGCAGTTTCGAGCTGGCGCTCAGGGTGGATCCGCAGTACGTCGACGCGTGGATCAAGAAAGGTTACTCTCATTTCCATCTGGGCGAATACACCGTCGCCACAAGTTCGTATGACAAGGCGCTAGAGATAGACGTCAACAACGCCGAGGCCTGGAACCTCAAAGGCCTGGCTTATTACAAGCTAAAGAACTATGAAAAGGCGATAGACTGCTGCGAAAAGTCCATCGACATCGATCCTAACGACGGCATGGCATGGTACAACAGGGCATGCTACATGACGCTATCCGGCAAGGTCGACGAGGGGCTTGAAGCGCTGAAACGCTCGATAGAAATAGACATCGCAAACGCGAGAAAGGCAGTCAAGGACCGGGACTTTGAGAACGCCCGCGCAGAAGAGGGGTTCCGCAGGATAATCGAAGTCGTTGTGCTAGAGTCGATAAGGCAGGGCTACGACTATGTCGGCAAGATAGTATGGGTCACAGGCATCGACAAGGTTGAAGTCGAAGACGCAATCATGCGCCTGTCGATGAAGGGGCTGTTGACGAGGCGCGAAAAGCGCAACATCACAGGCCTTGAAGAATACTATGAGCTGACCAAGGACATTGCAGACAAGGTAGGAGTCACGAAAAAGGTCGGCCTGTTTAACAAAAAGGAAGTGTCGGCTCCGATGCAGCAGCTCAAGGACATCAGCGAAGTGCTCGGCAGGGCCAAGGACTCTGTCGAGCGGGGCGACCTTGAGGCGACCAAGCAGGCCTTTGACGAGCTGATAAGCCCAGCCAAGCACGGCAGCGCCATGATAGAGCAGTTCTTTGAAGAGCACCGCGACCTGCGCCTTGCGCAGATACGCCTGCGCGACAAGGGGCAGGAGTACCTCAACGCCAACAAGTCGGCACTCTCCGAGATGGTGAGCAGGATCGACATGATTGTCAGAAAGGACCCAGTGAGCAAGTCAGCAAAAGATTAAATCCATACGCCCTTTATTGCGTTTCAGATGGCAGACATCAGAGTCGCCGTAATCGGGGTCGGCAACGTCGGCGCAACTTTTGTTCAGGGCGTGGATTACTATAGCAACAGCAAAAATATCGTCGGCCTGTGGCACCAAAAGGTCGCAGGTTTCAAGCCCTCAAACGTAAAAATAGTCGCCGCCTTTGACGTCAGCCCCGCCAAGGTCGGCAGGAACCTTGCGCAGGTAGTTTCAGAGAGCTCTAGAAGATATCACGAGTCCAGAGACAATAAAATTACGGTCAGCCCCGGCATCCTTCTTGACGCTTTCAACAGCCCTGACAGCCCCGTCAAGGCGTCGGCGGCCGAGTTTGCGCAAGAGCTGAAAATATCAGGCGCCGACGTCGTCCTCAACTTAATTTCGTCAGGCATGGACAAGACGTCTGCAGAATACGCAAAGGCTTCGCTTGCGGCAGGCGCGTCGTTTGTCAACGCGACTCCTGCAAAAATAGCCAACTCGCCGCTTGCGAACAAGTTTGCGCAAAAGCGGCTGGTGCTTGCAGGCGACGACCTGCTGAGCCAGTTTGGCGGCACCGCGTTCCACAAGGGCATGATCGACTTTATGGTAGAGAGGGGCGTCCACGTTTCCAAGTCATATCAGTTGGACGTCGGGGGAAGCGAGGAGACGAGGCGCACGATGGACGAGCGGATAAAGATGCTAAAGCGCGACATGAAGACGGTGTCAATAGGCATGGAGGCGCCCTACGACTTTGAGTCAGTCGCAGGCACCACGGAATACACAGATTTCCTCGGCGACTCTCGCAACAGCTATTACTGGATGTCAAGCGAAGGCTTTCTCGGCAGCAAGATAATCATGGACCTCACCCTGCGCACGAGCGACGGCGCAAACGCCGGCAACGTCCTTCTAGATGTCGCAAGGGCTGCAAAGGCCCGGGGCAACATCAAGAAGGTCACCGAAGCCATCAATGCCTATGGCTTTAAAAAGCCGGCCAAGGGGGCAAAGATAAGGCAGGCATACTCGCATTTCGTTGAGATGTTTATCTCCTAGGCGACTACTGCCTTTTTCCTGTTTTTCATCCCTTTCTTTTTGTTCTTGTTCGAGTCGGTGCTCTTGTCCTTGGCGGCGTTCTTGTCGTCTTGCTTGTTTCCGGTCCTGTTTTCAGGCATAAGTAACATGCGTCCCCAAGATGTAATAGAGTTACGGAATTGAGCTTAACCCAGAGTACTGTATTGATAGATTTTTCCAAGAAAGTGCTTTCCCATAAAAGCGAATGATCTCCCTATACATCACTACATAAGACTCATATCATTCATAGCCAGAAATCAGCCATGACTGTAAACGCGCGGACTATTGCTGCCATTGCCGTTGTCTCGACGTTGGCAGCTATTATCGTCGGCTTTGTCGCGTCCACTTACACCCCTCCGCCTACCCCTAACGCAAAAGTCACCAGCATCGACTTGTCAGGATTTAAAATCGAAAACATAGGTACCGGCGATTTAGGAGAAAACATACACGACCAACTTCGGGTATTGGGTGCAACTGACATTTCACCTGCAAGGGACAGGCTGCCTGCCGCAGCGGATAGTAAGACGATCCTCCTTTTCCAAGATACAGAGCTTTTGCTACAAAAGAGATCAGACCCAGAGTTTCAAGAGACCTTGTTGAAATTCATGTATAGTGATAATGCCAAATTTATCATCATAACTGAAAAGTCCGCAGATGTACAGCAAGTTTCCAAAATGATACGTGCACAGGGGATACCTGCTGACGCCAGAGTTGTGGGCCAATTCGTTAGACCGTTGGATGCCAGATGTTCTTTTGAAGATCCGGAGACCGAGATCTCTTGTGAAGGCTCAGGCAGCACATGGTCGTATAGCGGTAATGGTGACGCGGTAACAATAATGGTGAGTATGCAAGAATGGCTAGGAAGAGAGATGCAGATATCCTAGTCGCCTTATTGCTCACTTCTTAGTTATCGGCAAAGACCAGATAAAGCTCTCAAGGCTAATTTTGAACTAATCTGGGTAACATGATGATAAACGGGGTTTAAACTATTAATATCCAGCAGAGGCAGCTACGCTCATGGCCAAGATATTCGCCGATGTGAGCGAAAAAGAGATCACAAGGACAATCGCGCAGATGTTTAACGAGACCATGAATGAATATGTCGATTCTGATGTCATCATCATAGGCGCAGGCCCGGCCGGCCTTACCGCAGGCAGGGAGCTTTGCAAGGCAGGCGTCCGCACGTTGATAGTCGAGCAGAACAACTATCTCGGCGGCGGCTACTGGGTCGGAGGATACATGATGAACCCGGTGACGGTGAGGGCGCCGGCGCAAAAGGTATGGGACGAGCTTGGCATACAATATAGAAAGATAAGCGACGGCCTCTATGCGACGTGGGGCCCAAACGCATGCTCCAAGCTGATTGCAGGGGCGTGCGACGCAGGCGTGAGGTTTTTGCAGCTGACAAAGTTCGACGACCTTGTGCTCAAGAACAAGCGCGTCGCAGGCGTGGTCGTGAACTGGATGCCGGTTTCCGCGCTGCCAAGGAATATCACGTGCGTGGACCCGGTCGCACTTGAAAGCAAGATTGTAATCGACGCCTCCGGCCACGACTCTGTCGCGGTGAGGCGCCTGATGGACAGGGGATACGTCAAGTGGAAGGGCATGGACCCGATGTGGGTGGAGGGAAGCGAGGACGCGGTCGTCAACAACACCGGCGAGGTCTTCCCGGGCCTCATAGCTGCAGGCATGTCAGTCACCGAGACTCACGGCCTTCCGAGAATGGGTCCGACCTTTGGCTCGATGCTGCTGTCTGGCAAAAAAGCTGCCGAAGTCGCGCTGGGCAAGCTGAAGGAAATGCCGAACCCGCCAAAGCTAAGGGCAAAGTAAAATACCGTTCTCCCCTCTTTCTTTTTGTTGGATTTCCGTCACATCCATTTTTACGCCCACGATTCTCTGCCCTGCATTGACAAGGTGGTAAGGCAGATGGCAGAGGTTTTCCCCAGCTGCAAAATTGATGTGAAAGAGCCGCTGCCGCTTCCAGACATTGAGCAGGCGAGGATCTCCAATATCAAACAACCCTTTGAGCGGCAACCCAAAGAACACCGGGATTTCGATCTTGACGGCAGGCAGATGGCTCTGTATGACGGCTTTGAATTGCAGAGACTGCTGGCGCGAGAAATACAGAGTTCCGACAGCGCCTATGTTGTCTTTACGGACCTGCTGGCCTGCACGTTTTCAGAAGACGACTGGCGCTACCATGCAAGGACCGTCGTGTGCGGGACGCCTGCGATAATTTCGACGGCAGGCATCGTAGAGGCGCCGGCCAAGCCGAGGGAATTTTACGCGCCGTTTGCAGACATCCAGTCTCTAAAGCTGAAATTTGCTGGCAGGTTCATCGACTATGGCGATGAAAGGATGGCAGACGCCGCCGCAGGCTGCGCCCTCCAGGCGCTGTTCTTTTTCCTCACAGGCGACGAGCCTTTCTGCGACAGCGACGGCTGCAGGCTGTTTAACGCGCATTGGCAGCATGACCTGATACGGACCCAGGTAGAAAGCCCGGCGCTCTGCCCAGAACACAGGGCAATTGCCAAGAAATTCAATAGCAGGCTGGCTCGCAAGAAAAGGACTTGATAGGCACATCGCATCAATGTAAAATATTGGATATAACTATTCCATAATTGCAAATCATTCAACAACCTGTGCACCGGATGCCTGCCCGAACCAATTATTAAGAGGCTAGAGGAATTCCAGCCTGACCTATTTGGCCGAAAACAGCCCGCAAAAGCATTACGACGTGATAATCATAGGATCAGGACCTGCAGGGTACACGGCCGGCGTCTATACCTCCAGGGCAAAACTGTCTGTATTGGTGATATCCGGCACGCTCCCGGGCGGCCAGCTGATGACGACAAGCGAGGTAGAGAACTATCCAGGCTTTCCAAGCGGCATATTCGGGCCGGAATTAATGATGAACATGCGCCAGCAGGCCGAGCGCTTTGGCGCAGTAGTCGTCGACGACGAAGTGACGCAGGTCGATTTCAAGACAAGGCCGTTCAAGGTAACAACTCATTCAGAAAGTTATGATTCAGACGCAGTAATCGTCTGCACAGGCGCGTCTCCCCGCAAGCTAGGCTTGAAATCAGAGCAGCAGTTTGGCGGCCGCGGGGTGTCGTACTGCGCGACTTGCGACGGCCCCTTCTTCAAAGGCGAGGACATTGTAGTCGTAGGCGGCGGCGACACGGCAGTCGAAGAGGCGACATTTCTCACGAAATTTGGCAAGTCAGTCAAGGTAGTCCACAGGCGCGACACTCTTTCCGCAAGCAAGATAATGCAGGAAAAGGCTCTGAACAACCCCAAGATCGAGTTTGTCTGGAACAACGTCGTTTCAGACATCAAGGGCGACAAAAAGGTTGGCACCGTGCTTGTAAAAGACTTGAAGAGCGGCAAGGAGACGACCCTGAAGGCAGGTGGGCTCTTTGTTGCAATCGGCCACGAGCCCAACACTTCTATCTTTAAGGGCCAGATAGACCTCGACGACAAGGGCTACATCGCATTAAAGGAGCATACGAGGACCAGCGTCGAAGGAGTGTTTGCAGCAGGCGACGTCCACGACCACCGCTACAGGCAGGCAGTGACGGCAGCGGGGTTTGGCTGCATGGCTGCCATCGACGTCGAAAGGTGGCTGTCAGAGAAAAAACACAGCAACTGACGGCTGTCGTTTTGTCTACGCGCAATTCCAGATAGAATGTTGAGACTTAGCTCAAACTGTATGCCAGCTTTGACATGTGCTTGGCGTTCTTGAGCGCCGCATTGTACCTCTCTTCCGTAAAGACGCCTTCTTGCAGAAGCAGGCTCTTGAATTTGCGCCCGTCGTCTGCAAATATGCCGACGACCACGCCAGTGTCGATATTTTCCGCGGCCTTTAGCATCGACGCCATGGCCGAGCCGGACGATGGTCCCACCAGGAGCCCTTCCTTGTCTGCGAGCATCCTTACTGCGTCAAACGAGTCCTTGTTGGTCGCAGTCATCCATTCGTCGACCACTGAAACGCGTTTCTTAAAGAGTTCTGGCATCGCCGACTCTTCAAAATTCCGCAGCCCCTGCAGCAGGTGGTTCTTTTGCGCCTGGATTGCAACCACCCGGACTTGTCTGTTCTGCTCTTTCAGGTACGTCGCAGTCCCGGTTATCGTGCCACCCGTGCCACAGCCTGCGAGAAAGTGGGTAATGGTGCCGTTGGTCTGCCTCCAGATCTCCGGTCCAGTGCTTTCATAGTGGGCGAGAAAGTTGGCGTCGTTTTCGTACTGGTTTGGCATGTAGTAAATGTCAGGCCGCGGCTTTGAAATCGCCTTTGCAAGGGCGATGCTTTGATCGGTGCCTGCGCCTACGCGCGGGCAGAGGTCGTCAGACGTTTCGTGCAAGGTCGCGCCAAGGTGCCTCAGGATGTCCTTGGTCTCTTTGCTCACCTTTTCAGGGATGACTATTTCCACCTTGTACCCGAGGGCGGATGCGATGCCGGCAAGAGCGATGCCAGTGTTGCCGGACGTAGGCTCGATTATGATGCTCTTGTCATTTTTCAGTACGCCGCGCCTTTCCGCGTCTTTTACCATCCAGTACGCGGCGCGGTCCTTGACAGAGCCAAACGGGTTGTGCCATTCCAGCTTTGCATAAAACTTGACGTTCTTTGTCGCAAACGACTTTAGTTCTAAAAGTGGAGTCTGCCCGATGTGCTGGACGACGTCAGGGCTTGCGACTGCGGTCATATTTTATTTCGCCTTTTTGATTACGAATTCCAGGTCTTTGTCGGTCTTGTTGATTGAAACAAGGACATGGCCGTTGCGGTTGACCCACCGCGAGATGTCTTCTTCTGACTCGGGGTCGTCGGCAACTATCTTTAAAACGTCGCCAATCGATAGGCGCTCAATTTCCATCTTGGTGCGGAACACCGGCTCGGGGCAGTAAAGTCCCCTCACATCGATGGACTTGGTCGGGCTGCTGCTGGCACTCATGTGGGATAGCAGACAATATTGGCGCCGGCGTTATATTAACTGTTATTCACCCTCCGCTACTACGCCGAAAAAGGTCGGTTTTTTTCTTCCGGACGAGGGGCTTTGAGGAGGCTTTAGCATCTTTTTCGTAGGCATATCCCCTTACCACTGCAGCAGGAATGCCTCCAGACTTGCCCATGGCAAGCTCGGCCGCCGACGCGATTTCATCTGCCACGGCTATTTCGGTGACGTGCAGCCGCCTGCCAAACATGTCCTTTTTCCCGATGTAGCTTTTTATCGGCCTTATTCCCGCCACGCCCACTGCGACGTTTGCCTGCCCTTCCCGGAACGGCCGGCCAAACGTGTCTGTGATGACTACTGCAACATGAAAAAAGTCGCGCAGCATTTTTGCCGATCTGTCAGGGTCAACTGGCAGCAGCACCGCGCTGTTTTCGTCGCCAAGGTTGCTCTGGTCGACGCCGGAATTTGCACAGACAAAGCCATGACGCGTTTCAGTGATGATGATGCCGTTTTTCACAATGACTATTTCCTTTGACTCTTGCAGTATCAATTCCACAAGCCGTGCGTCCTTTTGCAGTTTTTTGGCAAGCCGCAGGGCTTTGGCCGACGGTTTTACGGTAGCAAGGTCGACAACGCGCCCTTCTACCTTTGACACTATTTTCTGCGCAACGACAAGTATGTCGCCTTCCTGCAAGTCTACGCCGCTATCCCCCAGGGCTTTGGAAATAATCACCGCAAGGCCTTTTTTGCCGGGCTTGACGTCGCCTTTCACCCTGA
>JGI10216J12902_106475250_pt1 | contig 19249 bp, 30 predicted proteins | sample KanNatreferecore_FD_12902 | JGI IMG/M metagenome (IMG submission 12902)
CCTGGATGTCGGTGTAGTTCGAGCCGCTACCGGAGGGCTCAAGGAGGCGGAGAGGAGCGGCCGACGTGCCGCCACCGAGGACCGCCGACGTCTTGGCGTACAGCGTTCGCCAGGTGGCGGAGCTCGTGCCTACGTCGTAGGTGTTATCGGTCGTCGGGGTGAGGTGGCCGGTGAGCGTCGCACTCGTGAGCGTCATCACGCCGACGACCGTGAGGCCGGCGAGCGCGGTGAGGAGAGTGCTTACGACGTCGAGAGGTTTCCGGAATGGCATAGGCGTCTACGCTTTACGGCTCCCGTGCTTCACGTCGATCTTGATCGTCCCCGCGGAGACGCTCGAGAGGATGAAGCCGAGCCATTTGATGAGATCCGCGTTGAGACGGAGCTTGCGGACGCCCGTGTTCGCGGAGAACGCGATGCCGGTGCCACCGAGGATGCTCGAGCCGTCCACGTCGTCATCGCAAAGCTGCGTCGTCCATGCGTTCGTGTCGGCCGAGGTCGCGGCGAAGTCCGGCGCGGTTTCCTGGTCGGACGAGGCGACCTTGAGCGTGCCGGTGAAGCCGGCGGTGATGATGGTGATCTCCACGAGCTCGTCATCATCGACAAGCATCGGGTTCGATGCGCCGTTCGCGGAGCCGAACGGGGCTCCGGGCGTTCCGAACGTGACTCGTTCGATCGGTGATGCGGTGTTGTACATATTTCAGGCGTTAGCCTTAGAGGCATTGAATGATGACCGAGGAGAGGCGGTCGTTCCCTTGTCTCGGCTCCCCCGCGAGGAGGAACCGAGCAAGGGAGCGACTACGAACGGCGGAAGCGGAGCAAGACCGTCGAGCCGGTCACGGTATTCGCGAGAGTACCGGTGGCGGCGGCGCGGACGAGGAGCCGGTCGCCTTCCGCAACGACGAGGTTCGCGGCCGTCCCGTTCAGGGTCAGCGTGCGCTTCGTGTTGGCGGAAATGGCGGCTCCGGTCGTCGTCTTGGTCGTGTTCGCGTCCGTTGCGGCGAGCATCGCGGCCGAGCCGGCTCCGGCCTGGCCGAGGTTCGTGACGCTGAAGGTGATGTAGTTCGATCCGTGTTGCGCGAGGGCATCGATGCCGGAGAAGAGCGCGAGGTTCAGCACCCCGGCCTTCGGCGCGATGACATACGCATCGGTGTTGCCCGTCGTCGCGATCGTTCCGAGCGAGGCGATCACCGAATCTTCGGTGCTCGTCGGCTCGAATTGACATGACGTGAGCGTTCCGACGTTTCGATAGGTCACGCCGGTCGAGGTGTCGAGGAAGGTGCAACCGACTTGGTAGCCGGCGGAAGCGTCCGTCGGCTTGGTCGTGCCTTCCACCTTGAGCGGATGACCGTCGAGATCGCGCTCTTTCACGAGAACGCGAGTCCCGCCTACTGCCACCTCCTCCCCTGCGACGACGTGTGCGCCCTGGATTGGGTCTGCCATACGTTTTGGCAAGGTGAGTGAGTGAATCGTGAGCGCGGGGGTTTGACCGCCAGCCCCCGAAGGTCTAGCCCGGCCGGCTAGAGGGCGGTTCCAACGCTAGGCGTTAGAACGCATCCGCGCGGACGCGGACATCGACGAGCTCCTTCGTGCCATCGATGAACGTCTTTTTGCCAAAGAGGTTCCATTGCACGATGTTCGCGCCCGTCATGTTCGACACGTCCTTCACCTTGACGTTCGGCATCGCCTGGATGACGACATCGATCGCCTTCTTCTTGCCGAAGAGCTGGTGCTGGATGTCCTTCGCGGCGGTGAAGCCGTCGGTGGTATCCGTCAGCGTCTCGGAAGCCGTGTAGGTGCCTTGGCCGCGGACCTCGATCGAGGCCGTGTTCGCGGAGTTGTCGTTCGTGGCGGTCGCGTACTTGAGCAGTTCGTCGGAAGTGGCGGCCGCGAGCGCGACACCGTTCGCGGTGGTCGTGTCCGGCGCGTTGATGAGCGCGACGAGGTTCGCGCGAGCGACGTCGGCCGAGCCTCCGATCAAGACGTTGCCGGCCGTGGAGCCGAGCGTGGTCTTGAAGGTGAAGGTCGCGGTCGCCGCGCCAACGACGAGAACCACCGTGTCGCCATCCGTCGGAGTCGTCGCGAGGGCGAGCTCCTTCGTGCAAGCGAGGGCGTTGGACTCGTAGATCTCGAAGCCCATGTACTTGCCCATGTGGCCGTTCATGGAAGTCGAGTCACCGAGCGCGCTCTCCTTGTTGGCGAGCATGTCCTCGAGGATCTGGACGACCTCCGGCGAGAGGACGGCGAAGAGATCACCCGAAGAGACGACGACGTTCTGCTTGCGGAGCTTGCGCTTCGCGATCGTGAAGAGACGCTTGACGTTGCTCTCCGAGACGGTGACGCCCTGGCCGGACGTCCCGCCGAAGTCGGCCATGTCCACCGTGGAGGCGGCCTGGTCGTACTCCGCGAGGATCTCCCCGTCGATGTCGTTCGAGAGCCTCACGGCCGAGTCGTCGGCGTACTCGTTCCGGAGAGCGTAGTTCGCTTGGAGCTCGTCGAGGTCGTCGATGTAGAACGGGAGGATGCGGGATTCCTGCACGGTGAGCGTTTCCTCGGTTTCCGAGGGCGTTTGAGCCGTGAAGGTGCTGCCGCGGGTGTGCTTCTTCGTCACGAGGTCGGAGCGGTACGGGCGAGATACCGTGTCGCCCTTCTTAAGGGCGGCCTCCTGCTCGAACGAACAAATGGCGCGGAAGACATCGATCTTGTGATGCTTTCGAGCCATGCGTCGCGCCCAATACTTCGGAATCGAAGCGGCGTGTGACATGTTCGTAGTCGGTCAGTTGAATTATCGGCCCGGCCGACATCGAGCGTGTACGCCGGAGTCCGGCTTACGCCCGTTTGATCGGCTTGCCGTTGCGCCGAATCGTCGCCTTGGAACCTTTCGCCATACGTTCCGTCCAAGCGTCGAACTCCTCGTCGGAGAGTCCTTCTTGGAGCGCGGGATCTGCCGCGATCTCTTGGTCGGTGTACGTCGTTCCGGTGCTTCGGGCTCCGCCGCGGCTTCCCTCCGCCGTTTTCTTTTTCGGTTGGAGGGTGGGCTTGAGGTGCCTATGGAAGATCTCGTAGAGGGAGAGTCCGCCGTATTCCTCGGAGAAGGCCATTTCACGGAGCTCTTCTTCGTGCTCCTTGATCGCCTGGTCCTCTTTCGAGAGAGCCTTGAGCTCCTTTTGGAACCCCTGCTCTTGAACACGATCGTTGTCGTCCTCCTCGAGACGGGCGAGTTGACGCTTTTGCGCGTCGGTGAGGCCGGCTCCGGAGAGCTTCTTCGCGGTGAGCTCGACGATCTTCGAGAGGGATTCCTCCGGGATGCCGTGCTCGGCCGCGATAGCCGCTACTTCGTCGTCAACGTCCTCGCCCTTGCTTGCGGACTTTGATGCCGCCGCGAGGCGCGTCTCGTAGTCGGCTTTCGCCGCCGCGAGCTCCGTCGCCTGTCGAGACTTGAGGTTGTCGATCTTCTTCTTGTGCTTGGCGAGGGGGACAAACTTGGGTTTGCGCTCCTTGCCATCCTTGAGCTTCGGATCGTCCTCGTCGTCATCGTCGTCGGCATCGTCCTCTTCTTCCTCGTCCTCGTCGTCGCCATCCTCACCCTTTTGGCCGGCATCACCGGCTCCGGGTTTCTTGGCTGGCTTCTTCTTGGACTTCGCATCCTCATCCTCTTCGTCGTCCTCCTCGTCGCCGGCATCACCGGCTTCTTCGGAGTCGTCGCCGTCATCGGTGTCGGTATCCTTTTCCTCGTCGTCCTCATCGGAATCGTCGAGCTCGCCAGCTTCGCGCATTTCCTCGAGGATCTCGTCGGTTTCGGAATCGCCGCCGGTGGCGGAAGTCGCGTTTTTTCGTTGCGTGTTCTTCGACATAAGCGTTTGTGTCGGCCATGAGCCGATAGAGATTTGATCGGTTGACTCCGATGCGGTTTTACACGAGCCCCGCCAACGTGCGCCCGGCCGCGGCCGTCGATCATGGATCGACGAGCCGGCGGCGCGAGCGGGAGTGTGTCCGGGTTGTAAAGGAGCGGGTTGCGTCCGATTTCTACAGCGCGACCGCCTTGCGGCCCGGCTCCTTGCCGGCGAACATCACGGCGAGCTTCGCGAAGTCCTGGCCGTGCTCCGCCTCGGTGTAGCGGCGGATCTCCACGCCGGAGGCGTCCACGACGACGACCGTTTCGGCGTCCTTGAGATCTTTCGGGACGACGACCTTCGCCAGGTCGCGAGGGGCGTCGAACTTCGCCGGCGGTTTCGGAGGTTCCTTTTTGAGAACGAGCTTCGCCGGCGCGGCCGGCTTTTCGTCCACCTCGGGCTCTTCCTCCTCGTCCTCTTCTTCGTCCTCATCCTCGTCGGACTCGCCGGCGGCGGGTTCGCCGCGGAGGAGATCCTTGAGCTCCTCGAGCGAGGCTTCGGCGTTGTATTCGACGCCGCGCTCGTCGAGCATTGCGGCGACCTTCTCCGCGTCATCGAGCGCGTCGATGTCGGCCGCGGAGAGCTCCCCCGTCGCCTTCTTCGGCGGCTTACCCGTGCCTTTCGGCGGAGCCTTCTTCTCGTTCTTAGCGGAGGGCTTCTTCGATGCTGTGTTCTTTGCCATAGAGGCGTGATGTGAATCTTGGAATGAATAAGTGATGTTGAGCGGCCTTCTCCGGCCGGGTGCCTTACGCTTCGTCTTCCGAGTCGTCCTCGGACCCGGCCGAGACGGCGATGATGTCGAATCGCCCGGACACCTCGTTCGACTTCTTGCCGTCCTTCTCCGAGATCCTCTCGTCGCGGCCGGCCATGCGGACGCGCACCATGTACTCCTCCCCCTGTTTCCACGCCGCCACCTCGGGAACCTCGCGGGAGTTGAGGCTGAACGAGGGAAGCGTCTTCGGAGGCGAGGAGGGCTTACCCTTCTCGGGCAAGCACCCGAACGATTCCGGATAACGCTCCTCGTAGCTCTTCGGCTTGACCGTGCTCATCGCGTACCGCTCGCGTTTCGGCGTGAGCTTTTTCTTCTGTTCTGCCATAGGGGCTACTTCTTCTTTTTTGTTAGTTCATCGAGTGCCTTGCGGAACTTTTGGCGGGTTTGAGCCCGTGCCTCGGGGCTCACGTTCAGCTCTTTCGGGAACTTGGGGATCTTCGGCTTCGGAGCAAGGGTCTTCACTCCGCGACCGACCGCGCCGGCGACGGCTCCCAATGCCCCGACGCCGGCGGCGGTGCCGACGCCGCGCATGAGCTTCTCGGCAACCTCGTACCGGTTGCGGCGCGGCGTGAGCTTCTTGAGAAGTGGGCTGTTCTTTGCCATAGGCGTCTTACTCATCATCCCCGTCATCCGGGGCGGAATTATCTTCAACCGCGGCGGCGACCGCGACGGCCTGGACCGTCGCCTCCTCGAAGAAGTCGAGGAATTCCCGGTGATATTCCTTCTTGAGGAACACGATCGCGCGGTCTTTTTCCGAAAGGGCTTTGTCGGTTGTAAGGATCTCGTTCGCGGTCTTGATCGCCTCGAGCGACCGTTCGATGAGCATCTTGACGCCGGCGTTCTTCTTGAGATCGAGCTTCATCATCGACCGCTTGAGGGTCTTCCTCCACCCTTCGATCTTCTCGATGTCGCCGGCGTAGGCTCCCCCTTTGACGAACTTCTCGCGGAGCTCCGCGATCTGCTCGAGCGTTTTTTCTGCGTTCACTTCGGCCATAGGTCGGCGGTTACATCGGGCTTATGGCGGCGGTCGCCTTGGCGGATGCGGCTCGTGAACCCGGGAGGACGATCGGCTCGGCCGGCTCCCCCGGTATCTCCGCGCCGCGGCCTGGCGCGACCCCGCCCGGAAGCGGCTGATCTTGCGGGAGCCCGAGTTGAAGTGCGCCGCGCTTGGCGATGATGCTTCGGGCTTCGCGGATCGCGTTCTTCTTCGCGATCGGGAGGTGGAGCATCGCGTAGTCCATGAGCACCCGATACTTCTCCTCACCGACGTCGTTATCCCTGGCGTAGTCGAGGATCTTGCGGACGAACGCGGTCGTCGCGCCGCGGTTCTCCCGCGGCCGGTCGCCGGCGAGGATGTCCTCGATCGCCCGGGCCGCTTCGGAGAGGATGACCTTGTTGCCGTCGTTCTCGGTGTCCCGAGCCTGGCGGATCTCCTCCTCGGTAAAGCCGGCGGCGCGGAGGCGGTTCTCGAGAAGCCATGTCGGGGACACCTTTTGCCGGAGCGTCTCGTCCTGGCTGATGTCCTTGAGCGTGTCCTCCTTGCGGCGCGTCATCACCTCGTTCGCCTGTGCCTCGGCGTCGCCGCCCTCGACCGAGATCTCGAAGTCCTCCTCGTGCGTCTTGTGGAGCTCGCGGCGCGAGAGCTCCGTCCACTCGACGCCGCCCTCCCCGAGGTACTGCACCATCATCTTTTGCGGCATGTGCATCTTGAGCCCGTGGTAGTACCGGATGCCGAGTTGGGCGTGGGCCTCCGTATAGCTCTTGTTGTAAAGGCCGAGGCGATCCGCGACGTTCTGCATGTCCCCGAAGTAGACGCCGACCTTCGTATCCTTGTCGGAGACGCCTTGCGCCCCGGACGTGATGCCGGTCTTTTGACCCACGAACCCGTCCAAGAACTGCACGAGGTCGATCGTGCCGGTGATCTCCGGCGTCTCGAACGTGTAGATCCCCGAGGAGATCGCCCGGTTGCCGCCTTTCGTCGTGGCGATCACGAGGCCGTCCGGCCGGTACTCGAGTTGAGCGGGGTCCGGGAAGATCGACGGGTCGAACGCGCGTTGCGGCCTGTTCCGCGCCTGGCGGTTGTCGAGTGCCTGATTGAAAAGGATCTGCATCGCCTCCGCGACCGGCCGCATGTCGTCGCACGGGGCTTTGGAGAGGAAGTTGAAGGGATCCTCGTGCGTCGCCCATGACACCCACGGCGAAAGGTCGGAGCCGAAAACCTGCTCGAGGGGATCGACGCGCACCCATACGCCCGTCTCGAACTCATAGAAGGCGTAGTACCAGGCTCCGCGGTAGAGGAGCACCTTCTCGACCATGTTGAAGGTGCGGCCGTCCGTGACCTTCTCGGAGATCGTGCCGATGCCGAGCGTTTGGATGCGCTCTTGTTTCTTTTGAAAAGCCTCGTTGTTCTTCTTGTCCTTCTCCTCGGAGCCGGAGGCGATGAGCTTCGTGACCTGATCCGCGTCGTACCGGCCGTCCTCCACGCCCTCGAGGAGCTCGTACTCCGTCCGGAAAATGTTGATCTGCCCCTTGTACTTGTGATCGTCGAGGTCGCCGCCGCCGTCGATGTCGAAAATGAAGTCGTTGTAGTCCACGACCTCGAGAACGCTCCGGTACTTCGGAGAGCTCTCCGCGAAGATCTTGTAAATGCCGCGGCCGGAGAAGGCGGCGAGCTTCTTCGTCCCGCGGTCCTTCCGCGCCCACTTGCCGCGAATGGCCGACGAATCGACCTTGTGCGCCCCTTCGACCTTCGCCGCAAGTTGGAGTCCGCCGTCCTTCGTGTTCCGGAAGCGGAGCCGCGGCGGCTCGTCGATCTTCGCCATGAGCGTATCGACGAACCCGGACATGATCGGGAGCGGGACGTTGAAGCGTCCCTTGAGCGTCGGGCGGTCGTCCTTGCCGTTGTAAAGCTCCTCGTTCTTTTGGATGTCGCGGATGCGGTTGCGCCGGGCGTTGATGCACGCCCGGTCTTGCTTCACGGAGAGCTCCGCGATCTTGTTCTTCACGCCGCGGGAGTCGGAGGCGACTTTTGGCATAGTTCGGCTTGCAAGATTTACGCAAAAAAAGAAGCGTCCACCGATTTTCATCGGTAGACGCCCCGGTACTGCCGTCCGGCGTCGCTTCGGGTCTTCAAGAACCCGCGCGTTGCTTTGTATGTGGATAACGTATCACGAGCTCCGCACGGCTGGCAACCTCACCGAGCACTTCGGACAAAAAGGGAGCGGGATGACACCGTGAGTTTTGCACTCGTACATCGTCGGCCGCGACATGAGTAGGTGTTGCTCTCGCGTCTCCATGAAGAAGGCGACATCGCTCCGCTCGCGGCCGTTGCGGCGGACGATGAGCTCGCCGCCCGGCCTTAAATCCCGCATCGCCTGGACGACCTGTTGCTCGTCCGGCGTCGTGAATACGCCGGCGTCCGCGAGGAGATGCAAGAACTCGACGATCTGTTCCGAGTTGCCGGAAAGGAGATCCACGTTGAACTCCCGCCCGGCAATTGTGACCTTCTCCGCCATAGCATTTTGACGATTATCGTTTGCGCTTCGTGAGGAACGGGGTCACGGAGAGATCGACGTATGCTCGCATCCCCACCATGATCGCGGCCGCTTGCCGGCCGTGCGGCTTCCTTTCCCAACATATCGCCTGTCGGAATCCGACCGCCTCGACGGAGATCCTTTGTGCGAGCGTATCCGGGAGCACGGCCGTCCTCGTCCACGGGACGGCGATGATGTCGAGATCCCGCGTGAGCGAACCGTGAACACCGAGGGCGTATCCGGATTCCCGCGCCACCCGGCGAAGCCGCGGGATGAGCGAGAGGTAGAGCCGGCGGAGCCCGGGTTTCGACTTGGCCTTACTCCATGTCATACCGTCGTCCGCAAGTAGCGCGGCCGTAGCCGGCCGGCGTCGCAACTCCTTGAGCGCGTCGATGTAGCATCCGCCGTGAATCCGGTTCCCGGCGAGCGTGATGCAAAGCGGATCCTGCACGACCTTCCCGCAAGCGGCGCACGTCGCCACGCACCCGCGATCGTGGACGATCGCCACGCCCTCCGGTGCGGCCTGGCCGCATGAGACGCACTCGCGCATCCTCACATCGACTCGTTGCGGCGGCGTCATATCTTGAGGAGCTTCTCGAGCGTCCGGACGATCCGATGCTCCGCCTCGTCAATCTCCCCCGCGTCCAGGAACCGCGAATGAGCCAGGCCGGTGAGATCCGCGAGAAAGACATGGAGCATTTCGTGAAGCGCAAGGCCGCGGATGTTCGCGGCCGATGGCGGGTTGTTCGGATAGTCCTCCCATTGTGCATTGAGCTCGAGCGTCGCGACCTTAGCCAAGGCGTCGGAGTGCGTCGTGGCGTAGACGCCGGAGAGCTTCTTGACCGCGTGGTAGATCTTCCACCCCTGCAAGCCGAGTACGACTTGGAGGCGGTCGCACTCCTTCCGGAAGAGCGCGTGTTGTTCCTTCGTGAGCTTCGTCATGTTGAGCGACGTTATCGTTTGCGTGGCGGTCTATCCGCCGTAGTGAGACGCCGGGACGTGCGGGGCTTGCCGCCACCCCTTGATGATCCCGTCCCCGGCCGGGATGTCGTTCCTCGTGAACCAGGCGAGCGCGAGCGACGTGAGGAGGTCGAAGTGCCGGGTTTTGCCGCCGGACGCCGCGATCCGCTTCGCCGTCTCCTCGAGGTTCGCCTTGTCGTAGATCCTGGCCTCCTTGATGATCGGCGCGGCGCAACACTCGAGGAGCTCGTTGTCGAAGGCGGTCTTGAGGGCGTAGAACACGCGCGGCTTCGTCGCGGCGTTCATCGGGAACCCGAGCCGGCCGGACGGCTTCGCGCCCAACGAGCCCTCCTTGATCTCCTCGTAAATGAACTCCACCGGATAGATCTTCTTGAGCTCCGCGAGCGTCGTGTGTCCGTGATTGTTCCGTTCGACGGTGATGAGCGGCGTCCCGTACCGGTGCGCCCCGTCCTTGAGCTCGTGCGCGAATATGTCCGGCGCGATCCGGTCGTTCTTGTACGTCGCGACGACCTTCGGCCGGAGCGGCGTCACGTCGAGGATCACGGCCGCGGAATGGTCGGCCCCGACGCCCTCGGCCGGGTCCGCGCCGGTGACGTACTTGTGGCCGGGCTTATATTCGATGTAGATCTTCCAATCGCCATACCGCTTGACCGGCTTCTTGCGGAGCGGCTTCTGCAAGGCGAGTGAGACGAGATCGAAGAGCTTGCTCCCCGAGCGAATGAACGCCTCCTCGGGTGTCGTCGGGTATTCCTGCATAAGCCGATCCCAATTCTTGTTGAGCGAGAGGAACTTGAGATACCAATACGAGATCTGAATGTCGTCGAGCTTGTGGAGCTTTTGGTAGTCGCGGAACTCGGACGGGAGGTTCTTGATCGGCTGCGTGACCTTCGCGATCTCGGCGTCGTCCCACGTCCAATTGTAGAAGTGCGCCTTGAACTCGGTTTGATGCCGCGGCTCCCTCCCCCATGCCTCCATGAAGAGGTCGTAGAACTCACCTTGCTCGCCCTCGGCCGTGCTCTCGATGTCCACGCGGCCGTCGAGCGGCACGGCCGGGATCGTGCCGGTCATCACTTCCGCCGCCCTGGCCGGGTAGAGCTTCGAGAGCTTTGCGAGCTCGGAGATATGGACGCGGCGGAACGTGCCGGAGCGGCCGGAGGTCCGGACGGCGAACGAGGAGAAGTTGCCGCGGCCGAGGTTGAACTTGAGTTTGTTCGCGCGGTCGGTGTCGATGACGTAGTGCCGCTTCAAGCCGGCCGGGAAGTGCTCCCAAGCGAGCGCGATCTTGTTGTCGAAAATATCGACCGCGTTCTCCTTCGTGTCCGCGATGAGGAGCGCATCGAAGTTCGGCGTGAAGAGGCAATCGTCCGTCGTGTCGATGCACTCGTCCGTCGTGAACCCGAGTTGCCGGGACTTGAGGATCACGTTCCGGAACCACTTGTGAACCGAAAAATGCCGTTGCGCCCGATTCCTCGAATACCGGACGATCCGCTCGTCCTTATTCTTGATCCGGTACAAGTGCGCCATGCGCCACCTCTTCGATTTTAGGCGGGGGTCTGCCATGAGCGCGGCGTCGATCGTTTTAGAAACGATCCTCGTCCTCTCCGTCCTCGCCCTTGCCGTCCTCCTCGTCCTCATCCTCGTCGTCCTCGAGCTCGTCCAGGACGTCGATCATCATCGTCCCGTCGTGCTCAACCTCTCGCTTGTCCTTCCACCCGTAGTTGTTCTTCATGTTGAAGATCACGCCGGCGACGTTCGATCCCTTGAAAAGCTGGATCTCGGCGTAGTTCTCGCAACGGAGCTTCGCCTTTTTTACCGTGTCAGTAAAAGCGTCGCGATATTCGTAGTCCATGAGCGTCTGCCGCGTCGTGTCGAGGTGGAGCGCGAGGCCGGTTATCGTCGGCGGAAGGTGCTCCTCCTTGCACTTGTCGAAGTACGCATCGATCGCCTTTTGAAGGCCGGCGGCGGTCTTGAACTTCAACGGCCGGCCGAGCGCGGGTTTGCCCCTTCCCGGCCGGCGTTTCCCGTCGGCCTTACTCTTGCGGCTGATCTCCTTCTTCATAGACGGCACCGTTATCGCGTAAGAGTTGGAGCATCCGCTCGTTTACATCGAGCTCGGATGCCGTCTCCGGTATGCGCGGCCGGAGACGCGCGTTGTCCTTCTTGCCCGTGACGACGCCGCAAACGAACGCCCTCGTGAGGAGTTCCTCCACGGCCGACGGGAGCCTCCGCGCCACGTCGGCCGTCAACACGCCGCGCCGCACCATGAACTCGAGCGGCGAGAGTCCGTGTCCGGATTTCTCCTCGGTACTCATAGCGGTCAATCCTCGTCCTTCTCGAGAAGGAGCTTGAGCATCACGACCGCGGCCCCGACGCGGCGATCCGCCTCGGACGAGTCCATGTCCTTTTTCCGGAGCGTCGTCTTGAGGATGTCGATCGCGTTCGTGAGCGTCATCCGTTGCGCGAGGTCGAGCGACATCGGATCGAAGTCGAACGACGGCTCGGCCGGCATGGCCGCTTTTCCGTCCGCCCTCCCGATCACATACCCGACGACGGCGACGATAAGCATGAGCGCGACGCCGGCGACGTAGGCCCAAATTGAGATTTCGTTCGGCATAGAGCTCACTTCTTGCGTGATTTATCCTCCCCGAGCACCTCCTGGTCGCCGGTCTTTCTCCACCGGACGCGAAGCTCGCCCTCGTACTCCTCGCCCTTCTTGTTCTTGGCCGTGAGCGGTTGACCGCCGCGGACCTTCTCCATCGCGACGAGCCCCATGTCCACCTCGAGCGAGCCGATCTCCTTCTTCACGGTGTCGAGCTCCTCGAGGTCGTGTTGAAGATCCGCGTCGATCGCGAGACGGCGAGACTTCATGCGCTTTTGGACTTCCTGTTGCTCGGACTTGAGCGAGGCGTACTCGGCATCGTGGCCGCGGGCGTCGCGGATCATCGTCTCGAGCTCGCGCTTGCGCTGGTACTTGGCATCGATCTCGTTGAAAAGGAGTTGGAGTTGGAGCTTCGGCGGTGTCGCCATACGACTTACCCTTTATCGTGTGCGGTTTCTTCCTGGATCTCGACGGCCGACGGAACGAACACGAGACGGCGCATGTCCTCGAGGTGCGCCTTCGTCGCGCGGAGCTCGCCTTTCCGCTCGGCGTCCTTTTCGGGCGCGAACCCCTTGTCGGAGAGGGCGGCGAAGAGGGCGTTGACCTCCTCCCGGTCGAGGTAGAGCGACGACTCGAGCGATGCCCCGCGCTTGAACGGAACCTCCTCGCGCTCATTCCCCTTGACCTTGATGAGCATCCCGTCGCCGGATGGGTACGCGCTGCGGTAGAAAAAGATCTCCACGCCGTCCCGGTGCGGTGACTCCCGGACGGAACAAATGAACTGAACTTCGCCGTCTCGCATATCGTTTGCTGGTGCCGAGGCTTACTTGCCCCCTCTCGAGGCTGTGAGCACATGGCTCCTCGGCCTCGAGGCGGTGGACGAGCTCCTCCTGGCTCGTCCGGGTGCCTTAGACGTGCGTGAATGGCCGTACAAGCCATCGAGCCGCCTCGGGTGACGGAGCTCCCCTCGAGGGAGCTCCGCCGTCCGAGAGGCCGGTGCCAGGCGGCACCGGGGTATCCCGGTCATTGATCGAGCCCCGGATTGATGACGGTCTTGAGTACCGCGCCGCGGCCGTCCTCCGGCGGGATGAACACGAACACGCATCCGCTGAAAAGCCTGAACGCGATCCTCTCGGTGCCGGCGTCGCGATATCGCTTCCGTTCCAGGTACGCCGACGTCTCGAGGCTTCTCCATGCCTTCTCCGCTATCCGCGACACCTTGCGCGGATCGCATCGCATCCGCGCGATGAGCCTTTTCGCGGCGTGGTCCGTGACCGATATCTCCGCGCGTTCGCGCCGGGCTACCTCCACCCACAGCGCGAGCCGCGCGTACCTCGCGATCGCCGGCGCGGCCGGATCAAGTCCGATCATCCACCGGACGAACCGGCTGATGACGGACATACGGGCGCACGGGCTAGTTTCCCGCCGCGTCCCGCGCCGCGATCCGTTTCTTCTTCTCCTCGCGATGAGGCTTGCATCGCTTGGGCGGCGACCATCCCCGCTCCTCGTAGAACTTTTGATCGCGTTCCGTGAAAATGATGACCTCCGAGCATCCGTGCTCCTCGCACGGGATGTGCTGATCTCCCATAGGGCTTACGCTTTGGCGGTCTTAGTTTCGCCGCCCTCTTCGTTTGCGTCGTGATCCTCGAGCTCCTCGGGCGTGAGGCATGACTTGTGCGCGAGGCGATCATCCTCGACTCTCCGGGAGATCTCGCCGTCCTCGATGCGCTTTTCGCAACGCGGACACGTCCGCCGGCGTTCCTCCTCGAGAGCCTTCTCGATCTCGACTTTCTTCGCGTCGAGGCAATCCACGCACTCGCACAGGCACTTCCTCTCATCCTCGATGCAATCCGGCGTGGCGCAATGCTCGGCCGGGACGGCTTGTTCGGGGTGGCATGTCGGACATTCCGGATGTGTTTCGGGCGTGTGATCCTCCGGAAATTTCTCGTGTTCGTCCCGGAGCTTTACCTGGCGGTCCCGGAGCGCGACCTTCGCTTTCGTGGCGAGGTGCTCCTCGAACGCGGCGCGGGTCGCCGGTACTAGCTCGATGTCGGAATACACATTCGTCCGGGAGCCGTTCTTGCGTTTGATGACGGGCATGAGGACGAACGAGAGGTCCGCGAGCCGCTCGATCGTCTCGTTGACGATCTTGTACGCCTCCTCCTCGTTCGCCTTGACGACCTTCTCGTGCTCTCGGTCGGCCCGGCGTTGCTCTCCGCGGGAGAGCCCTTGCTTGTTCGTGTTGATGAGCGACTTCTTTTCCATAGGATCGTGATTTTCGTTATTGATTCGTGAAGGCGTGGACGAGCCGGTACTCCTTCCCGCGCGTGGCCTCGCGCTCCTTGAGCGTGAAGCCGCGGCCGCGGAGGTAGCGGACCTTTGCCGCGACCGATTGCCGGGCTCCGGTGAGGAGCGGCCGAAGGTCGAGCTCGGAGTGCCATTGACCGTCGCTTAGAAGTCGAAGGATCTTGTCGGGAACACTCTCCGTGTTGAAAAGCGGCGGATACCCCTTCCCCGGAGTCTCAACGATTGGCGGCTTCGCCTGTTCATTGATCCTGCGGCGATACTCCTCGAGGGTGATCTCCCCGGACGTGTACGCCGCCCAGGTCTGCCTCAAATGTTCCGCTCTCGACATAGGGTTCGGTCCCTTCGTGTGATTGAGGCGAGCTCATCCCGGACATTCCTTCCGGTGACGGCCGCGGTGTCCGCATCCGCACGTCCGCGGCAACGGCGGGAGCTTCCGCGACTTCTTCCCGACGTCGGGACATCCGGCGCGATGCCTTCCCCTCGAGCCGCACCCGCAAGGACGACAACGCTCCGGCTCCGCCCGGCGGACGAACATGTAGTCGCATCCCTTCTCGGAGCAACGCTCCGGTGGATTCGCGATCGCGGCGACGACCTCGTGACCGTTCCCGCACTTGATTCGCTTCGCCTTCCCCATGAGGACGGCCGGGTGCTCGGCGGACATGGCGCGTTCGCCGTAATGAACCGTCGAACCGGCGATCGGGCCGAGGATGTCATCGGCATCGCAAAGCCCGGCATTGGCGATGCCGGCCTTCGATCCCCCCTCCCTTTCGTCCTCCATAGAGCGCGGCCTTATCGTTTGCCGCGGCACGTCTCGACAAGCATTGGAGACGTGGCGCGTGACCGGAGGTTTCGACGCCCTCCCGAGGGGTAGCCTCACAATTGGCCGTGAGGCCGAGGATAAGGACGTGGCCGGCTGGCTCCCCTCTCGCCCGGATGACGCCGCCGAAGCGGGTCGATCGTCGGCGCGTATTTTGCCGGCCTTGCCTTACCCCTCGGGAGAGCGCGATCTCCCCTTCTACTTTCCGAGTCCTGCAAGGAACGATTCGACGGTGATCGCTGGCTTCTCCCCGATTCCGAACGTGTGATACCGGTACTCCGCAAGGTCGTGATCGTCCGGCTCGCGGCCGCGCTGGATGCGGAAGTTGCTCCGCCATAGCTCGGTCATGGCCTGGATAATTTCTTGTCCCGCGGATGTCGGCATACGCTACGCGGCTGTTTCGTCGGTGCCGGCGTCGGCGCGGCCGACCGCGGCGCACGTCTCCTTCACGGCCGCGATCCAATTCGCTTGAACCTTCTCCCCGACCTCCGCGAACGGCGGGATGTCCTTGCCGTCCCACGTCTTGCCGCCGGCGGCGGCGTTGTAGGCGTTGAACGACCTCTCCGCGAGCTCCTTCCACGTCGGCCTCTTCGCTTCGTCTCCCATAGGGACTTGTGATTGTGCGGCGAGTTGCCGCGTGAATGAATGGCTCGGGAAGAGGGACTCGAACCCCCGTTCGCGGAGTCAAAGTCCGCTGTCCTACCGCTAGACGATTCCCGATCGTGGCGACGTGCGCCGGGGCGGGGACGGCATCGTGCTCACGGGATCCTATTCCCTCGCCCTCCTGTGGAGGTATGGGGTCAATCCCGATTCCCGATGCTCTGTCACCCGACTCGGCGCACGTCGCTCTCCCCCGATCGAATGAGCGGCTACTTCTTCGCGAGTCTCGCGAGATCCTCATCCTCGAGCTTCTCCAACGTGAGCTCGAGAACGATCTGGAACTTCTCCGCTTGCGTCGCCGCGTCCTTGAAGAGCTTTCGCACGGCCTCCTCCGCCTTCTCGCTCGTGTACTTGTGCCGCTCCTTGACCGTGATGTTCCTCCGGCCGAGAATCCCCCCGAAGTCGCCGTAGGCCGACGCCATGACCCCCGCGAACACGACCTCGAGATCCTTCGCGGAGGGGGGCCAGGCCACGCCGGCGAGGATCTCCGCCGTCACCTTCGCCGCTTTCGCCGCGGCCGCGGCCTTCGCCGCCTTCTCGGCATCCTTCTCCTTCTTGCGCTTCGCTTTTTCCTCCGGCGTCAACGGGACTCCGCCGTAGCTGTCCGTTTTCCGGTGGACCTTGCACTTGGCGTTCACGCATACCGCGATCGTCGTCCCCGCCTTCGAGCCGCCGGCGACGACGCCGACAACGGCCGACTCGCACTTCTTCTTCCCGACGGCCTGGTATTTGTCGGTCGAGAGCGCACCCTTCTCGTTCCTCGCGCTCTCCCAATCGAGGGCGACGAGGACGGAGCCGGGATTCTGCTTGAGCTTCCACTTGAGGAAGGCGTCCATTTTCCGCCGCCAGCATTTCACGCTCACGCACTCCCCCGCCTTCAAGTCTCCAAAAAGGGTCGAGGTGTTTTTCGGACACTCCTTGCAAGGACCGACCGCGGCGAGGGCTTCGACGTCCTTGAGCCAGGGCTGATTTGCGAGGAACGTCGAGAACTCCTCTTCGATCCACTCCTTGAGCTTCTTCACGGGCGGGACTCCCCATTGGCTTTCCTGCCGGATCCACGCAACCGCTTTTTGCTGGTCGCCGGCATCCGAGAGGTTCGCGATCTCGGCCGCATGGCCGTCGTTGATCTTCCCTTCGCGGTACGCGGCCGCGGCTTCCTTGCCGAGTTGGACGAGGTTCAGCCTGGCGCGAACGTATGCGGCCGGCTTGCCGACCTTGGCCGCGACGGCGGCGATGTCCTTCGCCTCGCGAATGAGAGCCTTGTACGCGGCCGCTTCCTCGAGCGGGTGGACGTCCTCTCGCTGGAGGTTCTCGACGATCTGCACTTCCCGCGCCTCGTCGTCCGTGAGCTCGCGGATGCTGGCCGGGATCTCCTTGAGCCCGGCCTTCGTCGCCGCGGCAACGCGCCGGCTCCCGGCGACGAGCTCATAGCGGCCCGAGTCGTGGCCGTTCTTCTCGTGCGGCCGGACGATGATCGGCACGAGGACGCCTTTTTCCTTGATGCTCGCGGCGAGGTCGTTCAGCCCGGCATCGTCCGCGCTCCGGCGGGGGTTCGTCTTGGATTCCTTGATGTCCGCGATCGCGATGTTCTTGTACATGTGAGCGTTCGTTATTCGTTAGCTGGCTAGTGATCTTGAATCATCGTCTTGTTGCCGCACTCCGGGCATCCGCCGACCGGCTTCCCCGCGGACTCGAGCTTGTAGGCGCACTCGACGCATTTCCACGTCGTCCGCTCCTCCTTGCTCTCTTCCTCTCCCCCGGCCGACTTCGCCGGGCCGTTCGGGCAATCCTTCTTGTGCCGCCTCTTCGAGCCGCAATGCGTACAACCGCCTCCCCCGGCTTTACGGGGCTCCGGGCTTGGCGTTGAGGGCTCTTTCACTACCCCCCCCCCGGACTTTTGAGCTTTGGCCTTTTTGGGGCGCGTTTGCGGCTTCTTCCCCGTCCCGGACGGAGGTTCCGTTTCCCCGCCCTTGCCGGCGTCGAGGTCCGGGGCGAGGCCGAGCGTCTCGAGCTCGTCGAGCGCGGCGTTGTACTCCTTCCACTTCGCCGCGGCCGAGGTGATCGCGTTCGTCACCTTGTCGATGTCCTCGTGCTTCACCGAGCCGACGAGCTCCTGGCCGTCTCCGAGTTCGACCGAGAGCTTCACGACGACTCCGGGATCCTTCGTCTTGTTTCGCATGGGCGTTCAATAAAATCGTTAGTTGATGATTCCGGCCGCGCCGGCTCGGTAGCATGTGAGGCAAATGTCGTCCCCCGTCGTGAGGAGGTAGCAATCGTCATCGCATAGGAGCGACGGCTCAAGGCCGTGGCCGCACTCGCGACACTCCGCGGCCGGAGCGTCGGCGTCCCTCAACGGGCTCGCCCTGGCGATCTCCTCCCCCGCCCTCCGGATGTCCTCCGGAGTCGGCTCGAGGCCGGGCGTCTCGAGCTCGTCATCCTCGTCCTCGTCAATGAACGGCTCGCTCATATCGGCACCGTAATCGTCCGGAGGACGCGGCCGATCCGTACCACCCACCGTTGATGCCGTGCGCCGGCGATCCATGAGGTCGAGACGCGGACGCCGAGGATCCACCACAGCCACCGGCGACGGAAGCGCATGAGGATCGGATACCGGCGCGGCGCGTGAATCCGGACCACGGCATCGATCCGCGTGTCGATCTTCCGCGCGGCCGCGGTCGCCATGCGGAGGGCCGTCGGGGCGACGAGATCGGAAACGTCCGCCTCTTTTTCGCGTTGAATCGTATACATACGCTTCACTCGTTATTCCGGGGGTAAGGATCCGTCGCGGGTCGCCCAGGGACAGCCGACCTTGTGCCGCCAACAGGCTTTGCTCTTGCAACATTCGTGCATCCGCTTCTTCCCGTTCCAATGCTCGTCAGAGCGTCGGCCGAGCAAGCCCTCGCGCTTGATCCGCTGGTAATCGCGTCGCATTTTTGACGGTGCGCCGTGCTTGCCACAAACCGGGAAGCCGGTCACGGCCCTCCTGTAGCAAGCCGATGCCGTGCAAAGCGGGTTCCGCCGCGGCTTCGAGGACGCGGCGGTTTCGAGGCGCATCGTGTATCCGCAACACTTCGGCCACCCGTGCGCGAGGTAGCCGGCGGACGATCTCGCGTCCGTTCCCTCGGTGCGGCCGCACGAGAGGCACCGGAGCGTCCCCTTGCGGAGCGTCGGTACGTCGAGCGCGATCGCCATGTGTATTCCTGTCGTTTGCATAGTCGGTCGTTTACTTCGTGAATGATTCTCGTATCTCCCCCATCGTCGCCATGATCCCCTCGCTCCACCCGGGACACCGGCCGGAGCCGCGCTCCTCGTCCACGCAATAAATCCCGTTCATGGCGTCGATCGTGAGCCCGGCGTAGCGCGGCTTCTCGATGAGGAACGCGATGTCCTCGAGGCCGTCGCACTTCGTCGGGTACTTCTTGAACGTCCGGTCGCCGCGGCGTGACTTGATGCCGCCGCAATTGTTGTCCCGGCCGACGCCGGCGAGACAGTAGCCCGTCTCCTGCTTCGCGATCGCCAGGGCTTCGATCCACCGGCGATGCGCGGTCAGGGCTTCCCCGCAACCCGTGAGGTGCGGGGCATGGGCCTCCGTGAACGCCTGGAAGGCCACAAGCGCGGCCGGGGGCGGCGGAGGCGGCTCCGGGGCCGTTTTTTGCTCCCCCGGAGCCTCAAGGGGCTCCGCGGCCGCGG
>JGI10216J12902_100384219_pt1 | contig 19246 bp, 14 predicted proteins | sample KanNatreferecore_FD_12902 | JGI IMG/M metagenome (IMG submission 12902)
TACGTCGAACAGCTCACCGAGGACGTCCTCGACGCACTCGGCCTCAGCGAAGCGACGCTGGTCGGGTCTTCACTGGGTGGCTACTCCGCGCTGAGGTCGGCGGCGGCATTGCCGGACCGCGTGCGCGGGGTGTTCCTGGCCGGCTGCCCGCCGTTCGTTCCGGGGTGGGCGCAGATCCCGTTCTTCACGATGTTGCGCATGCCACTGCTCGGGCGCTTGCTTCCGTACCTGCCCGCGACGCCGGCGAGTGTGCGGATGGGCCTTCGGCAGATGGGCCAAACCAGATCCCTGACCGAAGGGGACATCCCGGTCGCGATGCTCGATTGGGAACGGGCCTGGCAGCGCCACACCAGCACGCTTCGCAACGACGCCCGAATGATCCGCCAAGCCGGCACGTTCAGAGGCGGGTTCGACCGGTGCCTCGACTTGCACCCCCAGGACCTTGACCAGATCGACACCCCCGTGCACATCCTCATCGGCTCAGCAGATCCGATCGGCGGTGCAGAGGTCGGCCGCGACCTGGAGCGCCTCCTCCGCGGTGCCACACTCGAAATCTGGGACGGTGCCGGTCACCTTCCATGGCTCGATGACCCCAGCAAGCTAGCCCGCAGCGTCCGCTCCTTCGTTGGTCGGCCACAGCGGACCGACCGTGCGCCGGATCGAGCGACCACAGCCAGCCCTGGCCGCGATTGACCCACCATGTCCTGCGGGCTACACCTAGCCCAGGTGGCTCCGTTTTCGGGCAAGCCACCTACGAGACGAGGCAGGCGACGGCTGTGGGACGGTCAGCTATCAAGAAGAAGCATGCGGATGTCGTGATGGGCAAGATTCGATCCGTTGGGCAGAAACTGGCAGCGGTCACGGCAAGGAGTTGTAGGGCCGTCGGGTTCATGCGGGACCGACCTGACGCCCGCTAGCCGTCAGACGCCCCTCCACCGGCTCGTCCCCCGACAACCCGAACACGATGCGCCGAACGGCGACGCCGTCAAGGCCCTCCGGCCGCTCCGCGGTCGGGCTCCGCCCGAGCCTGGACCCCGCCGCCTCATCGGCGCGCTCACAGACCGGGTCGGGGACCAGAAGAAGAGCCGACCAACACTCTTGACCGGCCCCGCCCCTTCAGGGATGACCTGCGGAAACGCCGCTTGAGCCGGTGTCAAGGGTTTCGTCGTGGGGAATACGTGGGGAAGTTTGGATGCTGCCAAGGCGCTCGGCTCCCTAGACCGGATGACCAGCACCTAGCTCTGCATCGTCGGCCGGTCAGCTCACTGAGCGTGGGAAGGCCGCCCAGATGCCAGATGCCCGGGCGCATGTCTGCCCGTCGGCGGCGGTGGCTGTCAGCTCCACGAACGTGACCGCCCGGGCGCGCCGGGCGACCTTGGCGTCAAAGGTGATCGGCAGCTTCCCGGGCGCGTAGTAGTCGACCGTCAGGCTCGCGGTCACAGCACCCCACCCAGGCGCCTGGGCGGCCACGGCGGCGACGCCCATGCAGTGGTCGACCGCGGCGAACACGAGCCCCCCGTGCAGGGCGCCGTTCGGATTGAGCGGCCACACGGAGTCCTCCATGAGCATGGAGACCCCCGTGGATGCCATCGAGTGACACTGCAGCCCGATGGCACGCGTAGCCGGGAGGGCATCCGCCCATTCGATCCAGGACTGGCTTCCCGGTGCCGCGCCGGGCGGGACCTCGGCTGCGCTCGTGATCGGGCGCGGCTGGCGGTCGACGGCTTGCTCCGGTGTCACGTCGCCACGCTGGCCCGGGCCAACGCCATGTCGAAGTAGTCGGTGTAGCGCACGATCTTGCCGTCACGGATCTCGATCGCCCCCATGATCCGGAACGTCATGATCGGCGAACCGTCAGCTCGCCACATCGTGTCAACGCGCTCGGAGAGGACTGTGTCCCCGGAGCCGGCGAGAGCGATGAGGTCGATCGTGCAGTACTCCATGCCTGTGCGCTCATGAAGCTCGTGCAGATAGGCGATGCAGGCCTCACGGCCGCGGCGGATCGGCAGGCCCACGCTCTCCCACTCGGCGTCGTGAGCGAGCCGATCGGCGAAGTTGCGTTCGAAGGCTTCCAGCGTCGGCCCCATCCCGTGGAAGAAGTCGACCGCCAGCTGTTCGTTGGCCGAGTACGTCATCTTGATGGTCATGTGTCCTCACTCGCGGGGTGCAGGGTTCGAAATCGCGGCCGCGTCTCCCGGGCGACGCGGTCCTGGGAACGGTCTCGTTTGCAGGGCGCCGACTCCCCGGTCGGGTTCGTCTGCTCCTACCCGAGGGCATGACCGAGATCAGCCCCGGCCCAGGATGAAGTCAGAGGCCCGCTCGCCGATCATGTAGCACGGCGCGTTGGTGTTGCCGCCGGTGATGCTCGGCATGATCGAGGCGTCGGCCACGCGCAGGCCCTCGATGCCGCGGACCTTGAGGTCCGGCCCGACCACTGCGCGCTCGTCGACGCCCATGCGGCAGGTGCCGACGGCGTGCATGACCGAGACCGAACGCCGCCGGATGGCGTCCGCCATGTCGCCGTTCCTCGCGTCCGCCCCGGGGTAGACCTCTTCCTTGACGGCGCCCCCGAAGGCCGCGCCGGCCATGATCGCGCGGATCATCTCGGTGCCTTCGGCCAGGACCTTGATGTCGTCAGGCTCGGTCAGGTAGCCGTAGTCGATGAGAGGGGCGACGCTCGGGTCCGCCGAGGCCAGTCGGATCGTGCCGCGGCTCTTGGGGTAGATCAGCGTGGAGAACACGCTCAGCGCGGGACGCGGGTCGGGTTTCTGCTTGCCGTGGTCGCCTGCGCCGGGGTCGGGGTAGCTCCATGGCAGGGCGTGCAGCTGGATGTCGGGCGCGACCGTCGCCAGAGAGCTGCGGACGAACCCGACCGACTCGAAGATCGAGTGGTTGAGGAACGTCTCCTTGCCCATGAGGTTCTTCGCCATCCCCTTGGCGAAGTACCCCGGCGTGGACTTCATCTTCACGCTCGTGACGTGGAAGGACAGCGGGTGGAAGAGGTGGTCGTGCAGGTTGTCGCCGACCGGCAGGTCGGCGATGCAGTCGATGCCGAGGCTCCGCAGGTGGTCCGCAGGGCCGATGCCGGAGAGCATGAGCAGTTGCGGGCTGTTGATGAAGCCGCCGGAGACGATGACCTCCTTGCCGGCCCGGATGGTACGGCGGGCGCCGCCACGGCCCTGGTCGACGACCTCCACGCCCACCGCGCGGTTGCCCTCGATGACGACCTTCGTAGCGAGGACCTCGGTCTGGACCTCGAGCGTGTGCGGCGCCAGGTCGTGGACGTAGCCACGCGTGGAGGAGTAGCGAACGCCGTCCTTGACGTTCTCCTGCATGCGGGAGATGCCCTCCTGCTCCGCCCCGTTGTAGTCGTCGAGGATCTTGACGCCGAGAGTGTCGGCGGTGGCCTGGATGAACTGGAGCGTGCCCTCCTGAGGTGACTGGTTGCGGGTGATCTTGATCGGGCCGCCGGCCCCGCGGTACTGGCTCTCGCCGTCTTCGAAGTCCTCGGAGCGCTTGTACGCCGCGTTGACCTCGTCGGCGGACCAGCCAATGTTTCCCTCGGCCGCCCAGGAGTCGAAGTTCGCGCGGTTGCCGCGGACGTAGACCATGCCGTTGACCGAGCTCGACCCACCCATGACCCGTCCGCGGGTGACCAGCATCTCGCGGCCACCCGCGCCGGCCTGCGGCGTCGACCGGTAACCCCAGTCGAAAGGCTTCTCGAGGCGCGCCTCGAAGTGCATGGGCGCGACCATGCCCGGCTTCCTGGTGAAGTAGCCATGCATGCCCTTGTTGTCAGACTTGCCGGCCTCCAGCATGATCACGCTCGCACCGGACTGGGCAAGTCGACTGGCGACGACGGCGCCCGAGCTGCCGGAGCCCACCACCACGTAGTCGGCTGCATTGCTGTAGGTCGAGCGCTTGGCCATGTGAGGCTCCATTCAGGGCACGGGGAGTTCATTGCGATGGGCAGCGGTACGACCGCCGATGCGCGACGCCGAAAGGCTTGTCCCATTATTGAGATAGTCCGTCGAAAAAACAAGTCCTGGGAGGAACTTCGGCATGCGGTGGGGGCGTTTCAACCTGCCGAGATGCCACCGTTCACGCTGATGACCTGGCCGGTCACCTTGGCTGCACCCGGGCCCGCCAGCCACAGGACGGTTGCGGCTACGTCATCGGCATCCGGCACCCCCAGAGTGGCCTTCTCGATGATCCTCTCGAAGACCTTGCGACCGAACTCGTCGGCCAGCAGCCGGTCGGCCGTGGGAGTGCCGGAGATGATGCTCGGGGTCACGGCATGCACGCGGATGCCGTGGCGTTTCGCCTCCAGGGCGAGCGTGCGCGAGAACATGGCGATCGCGGCCATGGCCCCACCGGCGACCGATTCTCCCGGAGTGGGAACCTTGCCCGCATCCGATGCGATGTTGACGATCGTTCCGCCCGATGTCTGCATGTGGGGGAGTGCTGCACGGTTCATCTGCATGACGGGAAGGACGAGGCCCAGCAGGACTCGCTCCAGGTCCTTGGGGTCCTGTCGACTCAGTGGCCCTAGATGGCCACGGGGTGCAACGGCGGACACCAGCGTGTCGATGCGGCCTCCGAGGAGGTCACTTGCCTCGGTCGCCAACCTCGAGGAGTCCTCGGCGCTCCCCGCGTCGCCGGCGATGAAGTGGACTGACGTGCCGTCGACCGCCACCTGAGTCCGGGCCTGCTCACCGCGTTCGGGGTTCCGGCCGACGAGAACGATCTGTGCCGCACCTGCACGCGCGAACTGGATGGCTGCGGAAAGTCCGACCCCGGATGTGCCGCCGCTGATGAGGACCCGGCTGCCCTCGAGCGGCTGGGGAGTAGTCGGCGGTGAGGATTGCGGTGACACGGTCTCGCTCCTTGCGAAGTAGGTCGTTCGGACATGGCGTGGGTGGCATCAGGTCAGCTGCGACGGTGCAGCCTTGTAGCGGTCGTGCTCGCCGAGTGACGTCTCCAGCACTCCTGTTCCTCGCTCGTCGTTGACCGTGATCCAGCCGACGTTGTCGTTCAGGCCCTCGACACGGGCGACGAGCTCGGGGTCGGTGAGGTCCCAGCGTTCGTGCCACAGGGAGTTGCCTTGTCGGCCGCGTCGGCGCTTGGGTTCGGTGACATAGCCGGCGCCGGACAGGTGCATCCGCAGGGTGGGGTCCACGTCGACGTCGTACACCTTGCCGTTGGCGTCGGTCAGCGTGAGAGACCCGCGAATCAGCTGACGCGAGTCGTAGTCGAAATCGAGATCGTGGGCGAAGTCGACCAGGGGGATGGTCGTTCCGTCCGGGTAGTACACCGCGCCACCGCGGACCTGCGGGACCTCGTCGGCACGGTCGCGGATATGGGCGATGATCGAGTACTCCTCGAGCTCGACCGAGAGCCACGCGAGCACACCGTGGGGGAGGGTTCCTTCGCCGTAGTGCCGCAGCCCCCAGGTCCGGTCCCGCGCGGCACCGATCTTGTCCAGCTCGAAGGTCTGGTCGTCCAGGCGCAGCACGCCGCTCACCTGTCCCGGCTGGAAGACGTAGACGTCGGTGTGGATCAGGTGGCCGCGCTTGCGGACCTCCGGCTGCCGGACCTCGTACGGCTCGCCGCGGGACTGGAACTCCAGCTCGTAGGAGATGCCGCTCTCGTTCTCGTCGCACGTCATGGTCCAGTGCTTCATCGGTTCGATGATCGCGAATCGTGAGGGGCCGGCCCACAGGGGATGGCGACCCTCGCGCAGGTCGCGAGAGGCCCGCATCGACCACTGACGGTCCGGAACGGCGGCGATGGCGTAGGCCTCCATGGCGTTGTTGTTCGGGTACATCGAGATGCCGATGTCCATGCAGAACCGGTCGGGATCTCCCATCGTGATGTAGGTGCGGTCCGCCCAGCTGGGATCGTTCGACAGCACGTGCGCGTGCGGCTCGACGATCTGGTGGGCGAAGTAGTCGTCGGTCTCGGTGATCATGAACGGGCCTCTCCGGGGGTCGCATACAGGGTTTCGATCTGGTCGGCGTACTTCTCACTCACGGAGCGCCGGCGCAGCTTCATGGTCGGTGTCAGCTCGTCGCTGGAGGGTGCCCAGTCGTGGGGGAGGATCGTGAACCGTTTGATCTGCTCGACGCGCGACATCAGCTCGTTGGCCCTGTCGACCGCGGTCTGGACCCGCTCGACGACGTCGGCATGCGCGGTCAGCGCGGTGTAGTCAGCGTTCTCGATCCCGCGGGCCGCGGCGAACTGCGTCAACGTGTCGGGGTCGAGGACGAGCAGTGCGACGTTGTAGGGCCGACGCTCGCCGATCGCCACGGCCTGGGCGATGATCGGGTCCGCGTCGCGGAGCTTGGCCTCGATGTTGGCCGGCGACATGTTCTTGCCGGCGGCGTTGATCATGATCTCCTTCTTGCGGTCGATGATCGACAGGAAGCCGTCCGAGTCCAGCCGACCCACGTCACCTGAGTGCAGCCAGCCGTCGGCGTCGATCGCCTCGGCGGTCTGCTCAGGACGGTTCCGGTAGCCGGTCATCAGCCAGGGGCTGCGCAGCAGCACCTCGCCGTCCTGCAGCAGCCGCTGCTCGACGCCCGGCAGGGAACCGCCGACGGTGCCCGCGCGGTAGCGGTCGGGCCGGTTGAACGCACCGAACGCCCCACACTCGGTCAGCCCCCACGCCTCCAGCAGCACGAGTCCCAGGGACAGCCAGAATCCCGTCAGCTCCGGCGGGACCGGCGCGGCGCCGGTCAGGGCCACCGAGACGTTGTCCAGCCCGAGCTTCGCCAGCATCGGGCGGCCGACGGCCTCGCGCAGCGCGTCGAGCTCCGCCTGCTCTGCCGGATCAACCGCGACGTCGTCGATGTCTGCCTGGCGGATCCGCTCGCCGAGCTCGGTGATCCGCGCCAGGGCGGCTGCAGCGCCCTCGTCCGCGGAGGCGCCGGCGACGAGTGCTGCGCGGAACTTCTCCCAGAGGCGCGGGGGACTGAAGAAGTAGTCGGGACGAACCTGGCCCAGCGCTGCCGGGATCTGCCTGAGGTCCGCGACCGGCGTCACGGTCATGCCGCCGACCATGGGGCGGTAGTGCGACAGCTGCCGCTCCGCGACGTGGGCCATCGGCAGGAAGGACAGCGTCGTCGCCCCGTCGATCAGTCCGCAGGCCAGGTTGAGCCCTTGCTGGTTCCCGAGCATGGCGCGGTGGCTGAGCTCGACGCCCTTGGGAGCGCCCGTGGTGCCCGAGGTGTAGACGAGCACGGCGAGGTCGGTGGGCCCGACAGCTCGCCACGAGGCCTCGAAGTCGAAGCCCGGTGACTCGGTCGCGGCGAGCTGCTCGAGGGACATGGCTCCCTGGGGCACGGCGTCGAGCGTCACCAGGTGCTGGACTCCCACGGCGCGGCGGGCCGCGTCGGCCCGCTCGAGCATTGCCGACTCGCAGACGAGGACCTCGGCCCCGGAGTCACTGAGGACGTATTCGATGTCGGCGACCGGAAGAGTGTTGTAGATGGAGACCGGGGTCGCGCCGAGATGGAGAACCGCGGCGTCGGCCAGGTGGAACTCGGTTCGTGTCGTCATCATCAACGCGACCACGGAGCCTCGCCTGACGCCGAGAGCATGCAGCCCGGTCGCGATGCGGCGGACCTGCTCGCCGTACTCGCCCCACGTCGTGGTGCGCCCGTCGAGCTCGACGAACGCCGGCCTGTCGGGGACGCGTTGAACGGTTGTCTGGAAGACCTCGCACAGCGAGTTCCGGTCAGCGAGCCCCTCCACGTCGATGGCCGCGCGGACTGCGGTCTGGATGGCATTCATGGGTTTAGTAGACAGACGGGCTCAAAAAGTGTCAAGGTATTCCGGGAAGAAACTTTTAGAACGACCTAAACTTGTGCGACGCCCCAGTAATGCTGCAGACGACGCGCCCCGAACGTGAGAAGAGAGACGGATGCCCGCATCAGACGTTATGTCCACGCAGCTCGAGTCGAACGAGGACCTCGCCCTGCGCGACGCGGTTCGCAAGATTGCTGGATCGTTCGGGCCGGACTACTTCCAGGCGCAGGTCGACGCCGGCGGCAACGCTCAGGAGCTGTGGCAGGCGCTGGGCTCCGCGGGGTATCTCGGCGTGCACCTGCCGGAGGAGTACGGCGGCGGTGGTGGTGGCCTGCGCGAGATCGCGATGGTGGTCGAGGAGACCGCGATGGCCGGTGTGCCAGGGCTCTCGATCCTCTTCTCTCCCGGCGTCGTCGGCACGATCCTTGACCGGAGTGCCAGCGACGAGCAGAAGTCTCGCTGGCTATCGACGATCGCGAGCGGCGAGGAGCGCTGGTCCTTTGCGATCACCGAGCCCGACGCCGGCTCCAACGCCCACCAGATAGCGACCACGGCGACCCGCGACGGAGACTCCTATGTCCTCCGTGGTCAGAAGGTCTACATCTCCGGCGTCGAGAGCGCCTCGAAGATCCTGGTCGTTGCCCGGACGGGCACGGACCAGCGCACCGGCCGGGGGCGCCTTTCGGTCCTCGTGGTCGACGCCGACGTACCAGGGCTGGAGAGGACTCGCATCCACACGGTGATGAACCAGCCCGAGCAGAGCTGGCAGCTGCACTTCGACAACGTGCGGGTGCCCGTGGAGAACCTCGTGGGGGAGGAGGGGCGCGGACTGGCCGTGGCGTTCACCGGCCTCAACACCGAGCGGATCCTCGCCAGCTCGATCTGCACGGGCATAGGTCGCTACGCCCTGCGCAAGGCCGTGAGGTATGCGCGCGAACGTCAGGTCTGGAACGTCCCGATCGGTGCGCACCAGGCCGTGGCGCATCCGCTGGCCGCAGCGCACATCCACCTGACGTCGGCGATCGAGATGACCGAGAAGGCGTGCCGCCTGTACGACGAGGGCCACGAGGTCGGTGAGCTCGCCAACATGGCCAAGTACCTCGGCGCCGAGGCCGGGCTGCAGGCGATCGATGCGGCGATCGGGATCCACGGTGGGAACGGTGTCTCGAAGGAGTACCAGCTCGCGACCTACTTCTGGATCGTGCGCATGCTCAACATGGGGCCGGTCTCCAAGGAGATGATCCTCAACTTCGTCGCAGAGCACACGCTCTCCCTCCCGCGCTCCTACTGAGACGAGCTGATGACATGACCACGAAACCGGACACTGCCCGAGGCGCGTCGGAGACCCCCTCGACCGTCGAGGTCCGCTCCCCGGCCACCGGAGCGCTGGTCGGCTCCGTCCCGGACATGACGCCGGTCGAGGTGCATGCGGTCGCCGAGCGCCTCCGCGCTGCGCAGCCTGCTTGGGAGCGGCTCGGGTTCTCGGGACGCCGGACGTGGCTGGAGCGCTACCGCGACTGGCTGCTCGACCACGAGCAGGACCTCCTCCAGCTCGTGCAGGAGGAGACCGGCAAGTCCTGGGGAGACCTCGCTCTCGGGGAGATCACCCCCGCGGTCGACGTCCTGAACTACTACGCCAGCCGCGGCGAGCGGTTCCTGCGGCCGACGACCACCCGCCCGCACAGCCTGGCCATGGCCAACAAGCGACTGCGCACGACGTACCACCCCCACCAGCTGGTCGGCTCGATCACGCCGTGGAACTCTCAGATCGCGATGCAGATGCTCGACGTCCCAGCTGCCCTCATGGCAGGCTGCGCGGTCCTGACGAAGGCGTCCGAGGAGACGCCGCTGGCCTGGGCGGCCGCAGTCGAGGGTTGGCGGTCGATCGGCGCCCCTGACGTCCTCGGAGTCGTCTCCGGACGCGGCGCAACCGGAGCTGCGATGGTCGACGCGGTCGACATGATGCAGTTCACCGGGTCGGTCGGCACGGGGCGCCGGATCGGCATCCGGGCCGCCGAGAGGATGATTCCCTGCTGCCTCGAGCTGGGCGGCAAGGACGCCTTCGTGGTGCTCGCCGATGCCGACCTCGACCGCGCCGTGCGTGCGGCGCTCTGGGGCGGCTTCTACAACGCCGGGCAGATCTGCGTGTCGACCGAGCGCGTCTACGTCGTGGCCGAGGTGTACGACGAGTTCGTGGCGAGGCTGACCGAGGGGGTCTCCCGGCTCCGTGTCGGCACCGATGCGCCCGGGTCGTTCGCCTCGGATGTCGGCGCCATCGCGACTGCGGGCCAGCTGGCCCTGATCGAGGCGCACGTCGCCGACGCCGTCGAGAGAGGGGCGCGGGTCCTGACCGGCGGCAACCGGGTGGAGGGCCGCGGCCTGTACTTCGAGCCGACCGTCCTGGTCGACGTGGACCATGACATGCGGTGCGTCCGCGAGGAGACCTTCGGGCCGACGCTGCCGGTGATCAAGGTGGCCGACGACGAGGAGGCGATCCGGCTGGCCAACGACTCGGACTTCGGGTTGGCGGCGACAGTCTTCTCCCGCGACCGGGCGCACGCCCGTTCCGTCGCCGACCGCATCGACTCCGGAACGGTCAACATCAACAACGTGATGACCAACGTCTTCCAGCTGCCGGTCGCCTTCGGCGGACGTCGCCAGTCCGGCCTCGGTGCCCGGCACGGAGGGGCTGCCGGCATGCGCAAGTACTGCTGGACCAAGTCCGTCATCGAGGAGCGGATCCCGCTCAAGTCCGAGCTGTACTGGTATCCCACCACTCCCGGACGGAGTCGTGCGATGCTCGCAGCCAGCCGGTTCCTCAGCGCCGGTGACTGGCGCCGCCGGCTCAACCGCGCCGCTCCGTCGACGTACGCGGCAGCCACGGGAGAAGGGAAGACCTGACGATGGAGGGTTCCGTGCTGGTTCCCGAGCAGGAGTCGCTGCGCGAGCGGAGCAAGCGGCGTCGCGTGGTCCGCATCCTCGATGCGGTGCTGATGCTGATCCGCGAGGCCCCGGACCAGGTGCCGACCGTCGACCAGGTCGCAACTCGTGCCGAGGTCTCGCCGATGACGGTCTTCAACCTGGTGGGCAACCGCGAGGAGCTGTGGTCCGCGGCGGTCGGGCATGCGCTCCGCGACCTCGACTACGGCCGTTCCTCGCGCAAGCAGCCCCAGGAGCGGGCACAGGCCATCGTCGGGGAGACGGTCCGGGTGCTCTGTGCCGATGCCGCGGTGTTCCGGGGGCTGCTGTCGACCTGGCGGGGGGACGCGCTGCGCGCCCACGACCCGACCCCGTTGCTGATCGACTGCTTCGCGGAAGCCCGGGCCGCGGGGACGGTCGGCGCGATCGACGCCCGGACCTACGGGGAGGTCGTCGCCACGGGACTGCTCGGGGCGATCAGCCAGTGGACGGCTGGACTGCTGAGCAACCGCGGTCTGCGCACCCGGACGAAGGCCATCGTCGACGTCGCGTTCGCGGCAGCCACGGCTGAGGGCGCCTGACCGTCGTCACCCTCGTGGCGACGACGGCGCCGGTCAGGCGGCGACGGCGGACACCCCCAGCGCCGCGGCGACCTCGCGCAGGACGATCGCGGTCGTGTGGTAACCCTCGACGGCCTCGACACAGAAGGCTGCCGGGTCCGCATCGAGCTCCTCAGCGATCATCCGCTCCTGTGCCTCCGCCAGCCGGAGCAGCATCCGCTTGACACCGTCGAGGACTCGCGAGGTCATCAGGTCCTCGTCCGCGCTGCTCTCGGTCGAGTGCAGGGTCATCGTGCTGCCCTCGGAAGCGCCCCATTCGATCATCGTCGTGCTCCTACCGTCTCGATTGGATGGACGGCCCGTGTGCCGGGGCCGTGGCTCCACCGTTCCACCGGCGCGCACTGTTGGTATGCGGGTGAGTACCTGGACAGGTACCTGCATTTTCTGTGACGGCGGTCACCGGCGGTACTCAGTCGGGAATCGGAGTGCCCTGGTCCCGTTGGTCGGCCACCCAGGCTGCGATCTGTGTGCGCGAGGTGTAGGACAGCTTGGTCAGGATGTTCTCGACATGACCCTCGGCGGTGCGCTCGGAGATGACCAGCTTGGCGGCGATCTCCTTGTTCGTCAGCCCGCGGGCCACGAGGCTGGCGACCTGTCCCTCGCGCCTGGTCAGGACCGACCATGCGGCGTCCGCGGAGGCGCGACTCGGTGAGTCCTCGTTCAGCGCGAGCGTCACCGCCTCGAAGACCCCGAGCTGGCGGCCACGAGCCACGGCCTTCTCGAACGCGGGCTGACCCAGCGTCCGGGCGAGCTCGGCCTCACAGGACACCACGGCATCGGCGAGCTCGGGGAAGACCGACGCTGGAGTTCCAGCTGCGGCCGACTGGGACCGTGTCGCCCCGACCAGCACCGCCGCACGTTCCGCCTCGCCCGCATCCGCAATCACCAGGGTCAGCACGACCAGGCTCCACACGGAGCCGGCGGAGTCGCTCATGAGCCGGCGCAGGCGCAGGCTCTCCTCGAGCACTCTGCGTGCTCGTGCGGTGTCGCCGCGGCGCCAGGCTGCCAGGCCTGATGCCCACAGGGAGTACGCCTGGTACCAGCTCTCGCCGCGGGGCTGGGTGATCGCGAGCACGCGTTCGTGGCAGGCCAGAGAGCCTTCCTCGTCACCGGTCACCGCACGCGCGAAGCCCTCGCCCACCAGCATCTCGAGCTCTCGGACCAGGTCACCACTGGTGTGGAGCCCTTCGACGGCTCGCTGGAACCGCCCCACCGCACGCATCGGGTCTCCCTCGAAGACCGCGAGGACGGCGTCGATGGCGGCTTCGAACGCTTCCGCGGTGGGCCCGTCCAGCTGCGAGTTCAGCTCTTTGGCTGACTGCGCGGCCTGTCGCGCGGCGTCCAGGTCGGCCTGGAGGCCGGCGAACGTGACCATGGAGTAGAGGCCGACCACCTGATCGCGCGCCGGGGTCGACGCCACGTCCGCGAGAGCCCGCCCCAGCCAGTACCGACCTTCGGAGAGCAGGCCTCGCGAGATCCAGTAGAGGTACATCGCGTTGACAGTGGTGAGTGCGGCCGAGGCGTTCGCTGCCGTGCTCAGGCTGAAGTCGAGGCTCTCGCGTACGTTGGGCAACTCGGTGTCCAGTCCCTCCACCAGCTGGACCTGCCTGGACGACAGCAGGTCTGCCTCGAACCTGGCGACGAACTGGTGGTACCAGTCGGCATGACGGCGGCGCAGGACGGACTCCTCGCCGGACTCGGTGAGCTTCTCCCGCCCATAGCTGCGCAGCGACTCCAGGAGCTTGAAGTGCGTTGCGTTCTGGCGCACCTCGCGCGTGACGATGGACTTGTCCACCAAGGAGGCCAGGAGATCGAGGATCTCCCTCTGGTCCAGCTCGCCGAAGGCGCAGATCCCCTCGACCGCGTCGAGGTCGAAGCTTCCGACGAAGACCGCGAGACGGTTCCAGAGCAGCTGCTCCTCCGGCGAGCACTGCTCGTAGCTCCAGTCGATGCACAGCCGCAGGGTCCGATGCCGCGGAGGAGCGACGCGGCTTCCGCCGGTCAACACCTGGAACATGTCAGTGAGCCGGTCGGCGAGCTGCTGGGGAGCCAGGGTCCGGATCCGTGCCGCTGCGAGCTCGATGGCGAGCGGGATCCCGTCGAGCTGGAGGCAGATCCGGGCCACGTCGGCGCTGTTGTCATCGGTGAGCTCGAAGCTCGGGTCGGCGGCGAGCGCGCGGTCCTGGAAGAGCTGCACGGCCTCGTAGCTGGTCGACGCCTTGGCCGACGACGACCGTGAGGGATGGGGGACGAGGAGCGGGCTCAGCCGCATGGCGGTCTCGCCCGGGATCCCCAGGGGCTCGCGGCTCGTGGTCAGGATACGGAGCTCCGGCGCCCCCTTGAGCAGGCCGTCAGCGATTCTCGCCACGTCCTCGAGCAAGTGCTCGCAGTTGTCGAGAATCAGCAAGAGGTTCTTGTCGGCGACCTGCTCGATGACCGAGCGGTCGGAGAGTCCCGTGGCGTCCTCCGGAACGCCCAGGGCGTCGGCGATCGCCTGGGTGACCAGCGCCGGGTCGTGCAGGTTCGCCAGCTGTGCCAGCCAGACGCCGTCGCGGAAGCTGCGCGTGAGGCTGGCTCCCGTCCGCAGGGCGAGGCGGGTCTTGCCGACGCCGCCGGGGCCGACGACCGTCACCATGGGGGACTGGGTGAAGAGGCGCCTGACCTCGTCCAGCTCCCGCCTGCGCCCGACGAAACTGTCCACCTCTGCCGGGAGATATCCGGCGCGCGGTCGAAGTGGTGCGCTGGTGGCGCTCGGCGGCATGTCTACTCTCTCTACGGCGTCCTCCCCCGGGCATCCTATGCGCGCTCAGCCCCTTCCGGCTCCCACCCCGACCCTTGTCAGGTCTGGCGGCGCTGCTTGCCTCGTCGATGACCGCCCTCGCCGAGCACGTCGAGGCGTGACTGATCGGCCCGGCCGGCAACCCCCCACGCGGTCAGCTTCGTCAGCTCCTCCACCATCGCCCCGCGGCTCGGTCTGCGGTGGCCGGCGAAGAGCCAGTCCTGGTGCACGATGACGCTCAGGGCCATGCCAATGATGAGGCGTACGCCGATCACGGGGTCCAGCTTCCAGCCCCGCACGTCGGCCTCGATGGCGAAGACGGCGTCGAGCGTGTCGAGCAGGGGAGCCAGTGTCTTCTGGAGCTCCGGGAAGTCCGCGTCGTCAGGCTCGAAGGCCAGGCAGGCCATCATCGCCTGGAGAAGGTGGCGCTCACCATCGAGCACGGCCAGCAGGTTGTCGAAGAACTCCCTGATCTCGACCTCCGCCGCGCGCGCGCCCCGGGGACGGTCGGACCAGCCGCTGGTGAAGTCCACCACGAACGACTCGACCGGCGCGATCACCGCCTCACGGAACAGTGCGGCCTTGGACGGGACGTGCCGGAAGAGTGTGCGTTCGGTGATTCCGGCGGCCTCCGCGATGTCCTTGGTCGTCGTGCTTCGGTAACCGCGTTGGGCGAACAGCGTGCTCGCCGCGGTCAGGAGGCGCTCGCGGTTCCGGGCGCGCAGCTGCCGCCTGCCGTCGGTCTCGAGCTTCTCGGCGGTCACGGTCCTGAGCCTAGTGGCCGTCGGCGCCCCTCCCCGCGCCGAAGGATCGCCGACCGGTGTCATCCGGCGTGCTCAGACTGCGCCGAGGACGGAGGCTGTGTGTGACCGCTCGGTCTCGTAGACGTGCTTCTCGGCCCGGATCGCGCGATAGAACATCACCCACGTGACGATCAGGAACGGCACGTAGGCGCCCACAGGAAGGTAGAACCCGATCGCGCCGTTCCAGGCGAACGGGCCTGAGGTGAAGAAGAGGCAGAGCATTCCGGTCCCACCGGTGACGGCCATCCACAGGTTGAGGTAGTAGAACCAGCGCGGGAACACCTGGGGACCCCGCCGCTGGGTCAGGCCGGCCATCCCCAGCGCGACCAGCTGCATGCTGAAGGCAGGGAAGAACAGCAGGAACTCGATCCACGTCATGTCGCTGATGAGCTGGACCAGCTCGGGGGAGCGGTCCTCGCGGTAGTAGGCCCCGGCCCAGAAGATGAACGGGAGGATGAACGCCACCGCGTTCACTGCGCCGGCGATGAAGGAGAAGATCGCCCAGAGGGGGAAGCGGCGTCCCTCCTCCAGGCGCGCGATCTGGATCGAGACCACGGCCGACCACGGGATCAGAAGCGTGGCGCCCAGGAGCCCGAGCAGGATGCCGAGCTTCACCATGTTCAGGTTGTCGTACTTGGCGAGCAGCTCCTCACCGGTGAGCTCCGGCGACGGCGGCGGGATGAATCCCGAGAAGACCGCAAGGCCGGCGAAGAAGAGCACTCCGAAACCGATGCCGCTCGCCCACAGGCACAGCTGGAGCTTCTCGTGGGCGTACTGCGACGGCGTCAGCTCGTCGTCAACGGTCTGCGATGGCGTCATGGCGGGTACCTACCGGTTCTTCGATCGATCGGAGTGCGAGGGTTCGCACCAAAGTAGCGTCAGTAATCGCTGACAGCAATAGGCCTCACGAGGTTTTCTGAGACGCACGTCACCAAAATCATTGACACCCGAGCGTGCCTGCGTCTAATTTAAGCGACTCTCGGACTCAAAAACATTTCAGTGGAGGGAGGGGGCCTCGAGCCCCCAGAAGGAGAACCCATGAACATCAAGAAGTGGGTCACGCTGGTTGCGTGCCTGGCGGTGTCTGCCGCTGGTCTGGCCGCGTGCTCCGGCGATTCCGAAGCGGGTGACGACCCGTCGAAGTACAACTCGCTCAAGGGAGACCCGATCGTCATCGGCACGATCTGCAGCTGCTCGGGCGTCCAGGCTGCGGCGCTCGGCAAGTCGGCAGAGGGCATCAAGGCCTGGACCAAGAAGGTCAACGACGGCGGCGGCCTGAACGGGCACCCCGTCAAGCTGATCGTCAAGGACGACGGCGGTGACCCGGCCAAGGCACTCCAGGCGGCCAAGGAGCTCGTCGAGGAGGAGAAGGTCGTCGCGATCGTGGGGGAGACCAGCGTGGCCGACGCCGCGTTCCAGAAGTACGTCGAGGGCAAGAAGATCCCCGTTGTGGGTGGACTCGCTCCTGAGAAGACCTTCCTGGTCAGCCCGTTCTTCTTCGCCTCCGGGACCTCATCCGTCGTGACGACCTACGGGATGATGAAGGAGGCAAAGGTTGCAGGTGCCTCGAAGTTCGGCACCCTCTACTGCGCCGAGTCGCCCGTGTGCGCGGAGGTCGACGGCCTGGGCCAGGCGTTCGGTCAGGTGGTCGGGGTCGACTGGGAGTCCGGCAAGATCTCGGCAACCCAGCCGAACTACACCGCCCAGTGCCTCTCGATGAAGGACCTCGGGGTCGACGCGCTGTTCCTGGCCCACAACTCCACCGTCGGCGTTCGCGCCGCCGCGGACTGTGCCAAGGCCGGCTACCAGCCGCGCCTGGTCAGCCAGCTCAACGCTGTCGCGCCTGACGTTCTCGCGAGTGCGGACTTCGACGGCGCCCTCTTCACCGGGGCGAATGCTGCGCAGACCGACGAGAACGTTCCCGGCATCAAGGAGTTCCGCGCAGCTCTGGAGAGCTACGAGTCGGGCCTGACCGACGACCCGCAGTTCAACATCCTGGTGCTCCAGTCGTGGGCAGGCGCCAAGCTCTTCGAAGCAGCCGCGGCGCATTCGAAGCTCACGCCGGACTCCACGCCGGCTGACGTCCTGGCCGGGCTCTACGCCCTGAAGGACGAGACCCTGGACGGCATCGCGGCTCCCCTCAACTTCACCGCGGGCAAGCCGGGGTTCCCCTCGTGCTACTTCGTCTCGACGGTGGAGAAGGGTGCGCTCGTGGCCAGGCAGTCGGAGCCGGTGTGCCTGGACGCCACCGAGCTGGGCGCGATGGGTCAGCTTCTCCAGAAGCTGGCCGGCTGAGCACGACGCAGTTCCATGTCGGGCGCATCCGTGTCTGACCTCAGGTGCTGGTCTGCGCCGTGCGGCGCAGACCGGCACCCTCGCATTCCATTCACGCGCCGGACCGATCCGGAGCGGCGCGCCGGTCTCATGTGAGGGAGCATCATGACCGAGTACCTACCGTTCATCGTCGCCGGTCTGGTGACCGGCGCGGTGTACGGCCTGGCCGGCGTCGGCCTGGTCCTGACCTACAAGACCTCGGGCGTCTTCAACTTCGCACACGGTGCGCTCGCCACCGTGGCGGCGTACACCTTCTTCGTCCTGAACGTCGAGCACGAGATGGACTGGCAGTTCGCGGCATTCTGTGCGGTGTTCATCGCGGGACCGGCCATGGGGGTCGTGCTCGAGCTGATCACGAGACGAGTCTCGACGGCGGGGCTGGCCCACCAGGTCTCGGCCACGGTCGGCCTGCTGTTGATCGTGGAAGCGGGAACGGACCTGCTCTTCGACCCGACCGTGATCCGTGTGGTCCCGGCCTTCCTCACGAACGAGACGTTCACCGTCCTCGACACCAACGTGCAGTGGTCGGACGTGATCGTCCTCGTCTTCGCCATCGTGGTGACGGCCGCGCTGGCGTTCTTCTTCCGGACTTCCCGGACCGGGCTCCAGATGCGGGCCGTGGTCGACAACCCCGAGCTCCTCTCCCTGTTCGGCGGCAGTCCCGCGCTCACCCGCCGCCTGGCCTGGATCCTCGGCAGCATGCTGGTGGCGGCATCGGGCGTGCTCCTCGCGCCGCTGCTTCCGCTGGACCCCCTGCAGCTGACCCTCCTGGTGGTCGCAGCCTTCGGCGCTGCCGCAATCGGATCCTTTTCGAGCCTCCCGCTGACCCTCTTCGGCGGTCTTGTGATCGGGGTGCTCGCGTCACTGTCGACCAAGTGGTTCCTCACCGGTGTGCTGTCGGGAGTGCCGGTCGCGCTCCCGTTCATCGTGTTGTTCGCGGTGCTCCTGCTGTTCCCCAAGCGGCGCCTCGCGGGGAAGGCGTTCTCGGTGGCCAGGTCGAGGACGACCTGGTCCGCGCCGGCGTCGGTGCAGCTCGTCGGCGGTGCCGTGGTGATCGCCGGCCTGGCGGCGGTGCCCTCCTTCGCTGGGGTTCGGCTCACCGCCTGGACCGTTGCGGTGGCGTCGGTGCTCGTCTTCTTGTCGCTGAGCCTCCTCGTACGGACGTCGGGCCAGGTCTCGCTCGCCCACGTGTCCTTCACCGCGATCGGGGCTGCGGCGTTCTCCCACCTGGCCGTCGACCAGGAGATGCCGTGGCTGGTCGCGCTCTTCCTGGCCGGTCTGATCGCAGTGCCCATCGGTGCCCTGCTGGCCGTCCCTGCCATCCGGCTCACCGGGCTCTACCTTGCGCTGGCGACCTTCGGGTTCGGGATCCTGCTGCAGAGCATGTTCTACTCGCAGGACTACATGTTCGGTTCCACCGGCCTCGGTCTGCCCGAGCCGCGGCCCGGCTGGACCTGGATCGACGTCCGGTCGGACGAGGGCTACTACTACCTGGTGCTCGCCTTCGTCGCGATCGCGACCGGGCTGGTCATCTGGCTGAACCAGTCACGCCTCGGGCGGCTCATGCGTGGGCTCGCAGACTCGCCGATTGCGGTCGCCACGTCCGGGGCCGAGGTCAACGTCACTCGAGTCATGGTGTTCTGCCTCTCGGCCTTCCTCGCCGCTGTCGGCGGCGCCCTGGCCGCTGTCGCCCAGACGACGGTCAACGGGGACTCCTACCAGCCTTTGACCTCGCTCGTGTTCTTCGTCCTGATCATGATCGTGCTCGGCGGCGAGCCGTGGAACGCGGTCATCGCATCGGCCCTCTTCTTCCTGGTGCCGGCCTACATGCAGGTCGGGGACATCACGACCTGGACCCAGGTGGCCTTCGGGGTGGCCGGCGTCGCCGTGGCGCTCCTCCCCGCCGGCGCCCGCGAGGTTCCGCGGCCGGTCCGCGAGCTTGTCGACCGTCTCTCGCGACGAGGACGCCGAACCATGGCGGG
>JGI10216J12902_101572336_pt1 | contig 19237 bp, 11 predicted proteins | sample KanNatreferecore_FD_12902 | JGI IMG/M metagenome (IMG submission 12902)
GCGGCAACCAGAACACCGCCAACGGCTCGTATTCTGTTGTTCCGGGCGGTTTTCAGAACCACGCGGTCGCACCTTTCACCTTCGCCGCCGGTAACCGCGCCAAGGCGAATTTCCAGGGCGCGTTTGTCTGGGCTGATTCACAGAGCGCTGACTTCTTCGCGACGACCACCGACGAGGTCAGCTTCCGTTGCCTGCGTGGCGTGCGCTTCACCAGCGCCGGTGCGGGAGCCAACCAGACCGTGTCATGGGTGCCGGGCAGCGCCAGTTGGAGCTTCTCCAGCGATCGCAATCTCAAAGAGAAGGTGAAATCCGTGGACGCGCAATCGGTGTTGGACAAAGTCTCGCGTCTGTCGGTGGCGGAGTGGAGTTATAAGGGCTATCCGCAGCGGCACATCGGACCGATGGCGCAGGATTTCCACGCATTGTTTCCTCTCAACGACAACGACAGGATGCTCGACAGCGGCGACCTCCACGGCGTGACACTGGCGGCGATTCAGGGGCTGCTTCAGCTCGTCAGTCAACAGGAAACCGAAATCCGTGCGCTGAAGATGAAGGCCGCCGAGGTGGACACGCTGAACCGCCGCTTCGCCGAACTGGAGATCCGTATACAACTACTCAACACTCGATGAGTCGCAGGGATAAAAGCGTTTAGTTGTTCATTCATCCCCCTGTCGGCGCAGCGCTTCGGGCTCTACTGGAAAACCGAATGTGTCGTCTATGGAGACGCGCCGATCCGCAATCGGATGAATCCCCGGAGTTGATTCGCAATGGCTCGATTCAATCGGAAGGTGCGATAACTCCAGCCCGGATTAAGCGCGGGCAATCCGGTCTCCGTAGCAGGGACCTGCTCCACGATGTGGTTCTCGAAGTCGATGAGATCGAAAGAGCCCGCAACGGAGTAAACAATTCCATCTACGGTGGCTGACAGTTCCCCATTCGCAACAAACACCGCTCCGCTTCGGACAGGAAATGTGTAGGTAAAGTAGTTCGTCCCGCCCACGTCCTCGATCCGCACACGCTGCTTTCCGTCACCAGCACCATTGAGGGGATCGCCGTCGATGGCAAATTCCTTGATGTTCAAACTCCCGTCGCCGTCCGGATCGTCCGAGAAGCTGTCGTTGACGCCGGGCTCCAACCCTCTTGCCGCGGCCCATGAGCGGTACGGCGTGTCGATGAAAACCGGCACGCTGGTGACGCTGGAAACGAGCGCGTTTGTTTCGAGGTCCACGACGTCGCCAGCGGTGCTGACCGCCAGCATGAAAAAGCCCCGTCCGCTGATGCCCGTCACTCTCACGTCGAAGGTGTCGCCGGCGCCAGTGATCGCAGCGCCCGTGCTGGCGGTCCCGCGATGCGTCACAACGAGGTCTGAGGCGCCATTGAAATTTGTCACCGGTTTGTTGAATCTGACGGTGAAGTCCATGGCATTGGCATTTGTCGGGCCGGAATCGGCGGGAGTGATGGCGAGGACCCTGGGCGCCGGGTTCACACCAATGGCCTGAAAAATCACGTCCCAGCCCACGCCGACCGTGGTGCTGTCATTATTGATCGCGGCGAACAATCCCATCGGGTAACCGGGCATCGCCAATTGCGTCGAGGCGATGCCGTCGGTGTTGGAGACGCCTGTGAGCCGGAGCGTCCCGAGATGAGACCACGTCTCCCGGTCAAAAACCTCGAAATCTGTCTGATCGCTTCTTTGGTCCGACACCACGTAAAAGCCGGCACCGTTGTCTCCCGTCCCGTCGGTGGGAAACGTGTAGAGAAGGATGCCTTCCTCGTCAGAATCGAACTGTCCATTGTTGCCGAATCGGTTCGTGCCGTTTCTCATGAACAGCGCGCCGTCCGGATGGTAGGCAAAAACGCCCGGGCTGCCCAACGGCCCCTGCTCCTCCGGCACCAGGATCATCTGGTAAAAGTCATCGGCCAGAACAGTCTCAATGCTTGTCACCCGTGGCGCGAAAGAACCCAGGTGGTTCCAGGTGTCCGCGACAAATCGGTGGACGCTGTGGTGGTCGCTCACGTAGATGAGCGTCTCGCCGTTGACATCCTTGAGGATATCGAGATTGTTCTCTCCTGCGCCGATGATGCCCTGACCAAACTCGTCCAGGAGTTGAAGATCGGGGAGGGAAAAGACGCTCACGATTCGGTCACTCACATAGAGCCGATCCGTTTCCTGATCGACGACAACACCGTTCACATTGGTGGAAAACCGCACTGACGGGAGTTCATTGCCTTGAAAAGGATACTTCCACACTTCGAGCAAATCGTTCGCCTTTGCAGTCACGAACAGGAGTGTGTTGGTCGGATCAGGCGCCTCCCAGAAGGCGATCGAGTCCACATCACTCCCGACCCCGTCCAACTGAAACGTCGGAGCAAGAGTGTTGGTGCCGAAAGCCGGGAGGCCGCGGGAAAACAGTGTCAAACTTGCCGGAATGCTCCACGTGAGTCCCTCCGAATTTTCCACGCTCACCCGATAATTGCCGGCGTCGGCATCTCGGGCCTGGCTGATGATCAAAAATGCGTTGGTCGCACCAGGGACCGGATTCGTCGGGTTGTTAAGAACCCATTGGTAGGTCAGCGGTTCGGCGCCCGTGGCTTCAACCCACAACGTGGTGCTGCCGCCGAACGGAACCTCCTGGGGCCTGGGCTGGATGGTAATAACGGGTTGCGCGAACACATCCGAACACGCGACAAACATCAACACCGCCACCACCACTTCACTGTTGTGTAGCTTCATGTGGGCTGGAAAAAGCGTTTCCGTCACCTCGATCCGGTCATCGAGTTTTGCAGGATACGATAACGGACATCGCCGGGGCAAGAGGTGGCTCATGCCGGTAGTGGTACAGCCTCACTCCACGAACGGCACCACTACCCGTTCCTTGCCTTCTGCGGGAAGTTTTGATACGCACCCGTTGCTTGGAACAAATTCCTATGAAAATCCCCAACGTCACGACTGTACTCCTGTTCGTTGCCTTGTCCGCCGCCGCGCAGGCGCAAAACACGGCGTTCACCTACCAGGGCCGGCTCAACGACAGCGGCAGTCTGGCCAACGGCACGTACGATCTCCGGTTCGCGATTTATGACGCGGTGGGCGGCGGCAGTGTGGTGGCCGGACCGCTGACGAATTCCGCCGTCGTCATCAGCAACGGCCTGTTCACCACGTCGCTGGACTTCGGCGGCACTCCCTTCGACGGCGCTGACCGCTGGCTTCAGGTTGAGGTGCGCTCCTCCGGAAGCGGGGCGTTCGTTCCACTCAGTCTCCGGCAAGCGCTATCCGCCACGCCCTACGCGATCCGCGCGGGGGGCGCGGCGGCGGGTTCCATTACCGGCGCCATGCTGGCCGATGGCGCGATCACGAGCGCGAAGATTGCCGCGGGCGCCGTGAACCAGTTGGGTTCACCGGACGGTTCGCCGGTCAACGCCGTGCAGGTGAACACGAATGGACTGGTGGGCCTTGGAACCAACGCGCCGCGCGCCGGATTGCACATCGCCGAGGGCGATCTGATTTACGGACCGCAGATTCTCCTGCAACAGGCGGATGAAACCGATCCATTCGGCTACAGCGAACTGGGCGGCGCCCGCGACGTGGCGGTGTCGGGCCTTCTGATTGCCGTGGCCGCATCCGCAGATGCCGCAGTATCACCGGTCGTTTTGAATTTTCCCGCCATACCCCTGCCACAACCCGAACTGCGCGCGTCCAATGGCTACACCAACCTGGCCGGTGCGGGCGCTGTCGCGTTCTCGGGAACACTGCTGGCGGTTGCCGCGAGTTTCGCCGATGCCGTGACCCTCGTGGACATGTCGGCGCCGGCTGTTCCGGTCAAACGCGCCGAGTTGCGCGACGGCGTCGGCGGATTCAACGAACTGGATGGCGCCGCGGACGTGGCCTTTTCCGGCAGCCTGCTGGCCATCGCGTCGGGCAGCGACGACGCGGTGACCCTGGTGAGCGTGACCAATCCCGCCAGTCCTGTGCTGCGGACGGTGTTGAAGGACGGGCAGTTTGGATTCGACTTCCTCAACGGCGCCAATGACGTGGCGTTCAACGGGAACCTGCTGGCCATCGCGGCAGGCAGCGACAACGCCATCACACTGGTGGACACCACCACGCCCACGACTCCGGTGCTCCGCGCGGTCATTCGGGACGGAGCGAACGGCTTCGACCAATTGGCGGGAGTGTCTTCCCTGGCCTGGTCGGGCAACCTGCTGATTGCCGCTGCCAGCACTGACGACAGCGTCATCTTGATCGATTGCACCGTTCCAACCAACCCGGTCCTGTTGGCGACACTCACCGACGGAGTGGGCGGCATTGACAGCCTGGATACTCCCGGTGGAATCGCCATCCAGAACAATCTGCTGGCCGTAACCGCGGGCGGCGTGGACAACGCGGTGACTCTGTTTGATGTCGCGAACCCAACACAGCCGGTCGTGCGCGGAGTGTGGCGCGACGGCCAGGCGGGATTGCATTTCCTGAATCAACCCGGTGGTGTCGCGTTCTCCGGACAGAATCTCGTGGTAACGTCCAGCGGCGACAACGCGTTCACCGTCATCACACCCCGGCCGCAGGAGGCGGCTCTGGTCAGCGAAGGCTGGGTTGGCATCGGCACGGCGCGGCCGGCGGCGGCGCTGCACATCGTCGGCAACCTGGTGGTTCAAGGGGCTGACGGGGTCAAGTTAGAGACGCAATCGTTCGCGGCCGGCAACTCCACGTCGGCCAGCGGTGAAGCCTCGACCGCCCTTGGTTCCGGGACATCCGCCTCCGGCAGATACTCCACGGCGATGGGCCTCGATACGACCGCCTCTGCCTTCACATCGGTGGCTATGGGCTATCGATGCGAATCCATTGGGAGCACGTCGTTCACGATGGGAAATCTTTGTCTGGCGAGCAACACCCTCTCGTTCGCCCTCGGGAACAGGGCTCAGGCGCTTCATGACGGCGCGTTCGTCTGGGCGGACATGCAGTCTGACGCCTTCTCCTCAACGACGGCAAACCAGTTCCGAGTGCGTGCCGCAGGCGGTATGGAGGTGGTCGGCGGAACCAATCAACCTGCGCTGCGTTACTCCGCAGCGCGCCCCGGTGGATTCGGAACTCCGGTCGGGCTCGCTGAGAACTACAACACGGGAGGCCAGTCCGCCCCGGCATTGCGCGTCGTAAACTATGGCGGCGACTCCGCTGATGGCGCCTTATCGGTCTCGACAGCGGGCACCGGTTACATCGCCAGCTTTGGCAACTCCAGCGCCTTTGTCTCCCGATTGTCCACCAACGGCACATGGACGGCTCTGGCCTTCACTCCGACGAGCGATCGCAACGCGAAGGAGAATTTCGCGCCGGTCAATCCGCGCGAGGTGCTCGACAAGGTGGCCGCATTGCCGGTCGCGAGATGGAACTACAAGGCCGCCCCCGGCCACGGACATATCGGACCGGTCGCGCAGGATTTTCACGCGGCCTTCGGCTTGAACGGTGACGACGACAAACATATTGCCACGGTCGACGCCGACGGGGTGGCGCTGGCGGCGATTCAGGGGTTGAATCAGAAAGTTGAGGAGCAGGTTGCGGCGCTGAAAACGAAGGACGCGGAGATGAAGGAACTCAGGCAGTCGATAGCCGAGTTGAAGGCGTTGGTAGCAAAGCTGACCAGGGAATAGCGAGGATTCTTGCCCGCCGCGTCACGCCGGAAAGGATTTCGCCGTTGAGGTCGCTCACCTCCGCGCCTTGCATTTCGCGGCGGCGTGTGGTTCAACACGTTCGACGATCGTGCTTCAAACATCGGAGATTACCCATGAAAAAACCAAAGCTTGTTCAGCTGCTGGCCGCAATGTGCCTTGTCGTTTTGACCGGCTCAGCCGCCCCGCTCGGCACCACTTTTACCTACCAGGGCCGCCTGAACGACGGCGGCAATGCCGCCAACGGCAATTACAGCATGGTGTTTTATCTTTACGACGCGCCGACCAACGGCAGTCAACTCGGCCAACTGGGCGTCGTCACCGTGCCGGTGAGCAACGGCTTGTTCACCCAGCAACTCGGCTTCGGCGCGGCCTTCGATGGCAACGCTCGCTGGCTGGAGATCGCCGTGCAGACCAACGGCGCCGCCGGCTTCACGACGCTCAGTCCGCGCCAGCCGTTGACCGCTACTCCGTACGCCTTGTTCGCTCCCAACGCGGGAACCGCCACCAACGCCTCCACGGCAAGCGATGCGGCCAGACTCGCCGGCCAACTCCCTTCGGCCTTCGCCACCGCGGCCCACGTGCATGCGGGCGTGGACATTACTTCCGGCACCGTGGCCGAGCCGCGGATTGATGCGGCCATCGCCCGAGTCACACAAATACTGCCGGAGGCTGACTCGTGCCAACACAGCGGGCGTGGGTCTTTTGCTCATCGTGATCGCCCTGTCGCTGGCCGCTATCTCCCAGGCGTATCGCGCCGAGCACAAGGCGCAGGACGCTGCCGCGGCAAGAATCCAGGCGGAAGAAGAACTTTGGAAATCCCGCTTGCACCAGGCGCAGGCCGCCCGCGTTTCCGGTTTGGCGGGCCGAAACAAGACGCTTTGGAAGCGTTGGCCGCTGCGGCTGCCGACAGGCCCTCGCCTGAATTGCGGGACGAAGCCATCGCCGCTTTCGCGCTCACCGATATAACCGGCAGTGAATTGTGGCGCTCAACCATCAACTCTATCAGCCTGACCCCTGCGTTCACATCTGATCTCGATCATTACGCGACGGGCGACGCGCAAGGAGTCGTGACGGTCTTCCGCACAAGCACCGGGGAAGCGCTCGCGCGCTTTCAAGGCCCGATGAGCACCATTACCACCGTCCGGTTCAGTCCGGACGACCACCTGCTCGCTGTGGCATTCCAAAACGGACAAGTAATCGTCTGGGGTCTGACCAACGAGCGTGTTGTGGCGAGATGGACGTTCGGTCTGACAGAGGCGCACGGGACGTCGTTGGATTTCAGTCCCGACGGGTGGGTGCTGGCGGCGGCTTGCGGCACGTCCTCCGTGCGATTTCTCGATCTCGTCGCAGCAAAAGAATTATCACCACTCAAATTGGAGGCCGCGGCGGATCGGATTCGCTTTAGACCCGACGGCGGAATGCTGGCGGTAGGCGTGAGCAACCGGATCGAGTTGTGGCACTGGCCGGAGCCAATGTTGGTGGCGGCGGACCCTATCCCAATACCGCGAGCGGCGATTGGAGCGTCCTCGGAGGAGGTTGGAACAATGTCGCCGGCGGTTACTCTTCGGTCATCGGCGGTGGCGCGCAAAATAGTGCCGGCGGCTCCTACGGCACGATACCCGGAGGCTACTTCAACGAGGCTAGCGGCCCGGGAAGCTTTGCCGCCGGTCAATTCGCGCGGGCGCAGCACGACGGTTCGTTTGTCTGGAGCGACGGCACGGCGACTACGTTTTCCCCGGGTCCGTACAGTTTCACAGTCCGGGCGTCGGGCGGGGTCACTGCCCTGACACGGTTCCTTGAAGTCAGCGGTTCAGGTAACGAACGAGTTTACCTTGGCGGAGACGGTGTCGGCGGTGACGTTCAGATCGGAAGCCTGAATCCCGGTATTTCGAGCGTGGCCTTTTACAATCCTGCCAGTGGGAACTATATGAACGTTTATGCGGGCGTCCTGAGTTTTCCTTCGAACCTTGGTCAGAAAATCAATCTTTGGAACACGTCTTACGGCATTGGTATTCAGAGCGGCACGCTTTACTCGCGCGCTGATCGCTCGGGCACGTTGCAGGGATTTGCCTGGTACAAGGGAGGAACCCACGCGACGACGGCTACTTGGAAACCGGAGCCGGCGGATTGCGGATGATGCATCTTTACGGTGACCCGGCTTTGGGCACTCCAATAGAACTGCTGGTGTACGGAAACATTCAGGCCGCCGACTACATGTATGCGCAAGGATTCATAAATTCCAGTGATCGGAACGCCAAAGAGCGATTCGTCGATGTGTCGCCCAAAGCGATCCTCGAAAAGGTCGCGGAGCTTCCGATCACCGAATGGAGTTTCAAGGGCAAGAACGAGCGTCACTTGGGGCCGATGGCCCAGGATTTCCACGCCGCCTTCGGTCTCGGCACCGATGACAGGCATATCGGCACCCTGGACGAAAGCGGGATCGCTTTGGCCGCGATTCAGGGACTGAGCGAGGTCGTGCAGGAAAAAGACGACCGCATCTCCGCGCTTGAAAAGCAGAACGTTTCGCTGGAGAATCGCCTTGCAGCCTTGGAAAAGCTCGTGGTCGAAACGACAGCGAATGGAACCGGCAAGTCACGTTGAAAGATCGAAGGGTGGCAGACCTATGAAAGTTTTCTTTCAAACTCTGGTTGCACTGGTGATTTTCACCACTGCTGCGCGGGCGCAATACGCCATCGACTGGTTCACCATTGACGGTGGTGGCGGCACGAGCAGCGGCGGCACTTACACACTCAGCGGCACCATCGGTCAGCCCGATACGGGCACGTTGAGCGGCGGCAGTTACACACTCCAAGGCGGGTTCTGGCCGGGACTTGTCGTTCCTTCCACCGGCGAGGCGCCCACGCTGTTCATTCAGCAGTCCGGGCTGAATGTTATCATTTCCTGGTCGCCGGGAACACCGGGGTTCGCGTTGGAACAGACCGATAGTATCGGAGCGTCGTGGACCCCCGGCCCGGCCGGAAATCCGACCGCGCCGATCACGCCTTCGGGCGCGACGAAGTTTTATCGCTTAAGGAAGCCCTAACCGGCGTTCTGTAGCGGCGCTCTGTGAGCGCGCGGAAAAGTGTCGGCACAGCTGGCGGTCACAGACCGCCGCTACAGCGTATTAGCTGACTCTTCGCGCCGAACCGCCAATTCAAAACAGCGCCGCGAAGAACACCGGTTTCGATTCCGCAGGTTTTCCATAAATCCCGCACAGTTTCTCGAAAGATTGCTCGCCCGGGAACCGTTTTGTGTGCATGACTGGTAGGGTTGCCATGGGTGAGTCGAGTGATGATTCCATTCCGACACGGGCGAGCCTGCTCGGACGGTTGAAGAACTGGGACGACCAGGCAAGTTGGGAGGATTTCGCTCAGACCTACTCCAAGCTCATCCGGGGTTTCGCGATTCAATCCGGCCTTTCCGAGGGAGAGGCCAAAGAGGTGGAGCAGGAGACGCTGTTGTGCGTCGCCAAAACCATCCATCAATTCGAGTCGAATCCGGAGCGGGGTACTTTCAAGGCCTGGCTACTGAAACTGACCCGGTGGCGCATCGCCGATCAGTTTCGCAAACGCCCGCCCGAATTCGCGCGCATGGCCGCCTCGCCTCGTCTCTCAGAGGATACTCCCACAATCGAAAAGATTCCGGCCGATCCCGGTCAGGATGCCCTCTGGGATGCGGAATGGCGCAAACACATCCTGGAGACGGCCATTGCGCGTGCCGGACGGCGGGTCAACCCCAAGCATTACCAGGTGTTTGATCTTTATGCCGTCCGCAAGTGGCCCGCCGCCAAAGTGGCGAAAGAGATGGGCGTGGCCGTCGTGCAGGTCTATTTGATCAACCATCGTCTCCTCAAACTCGTGCGCAAAGAGGTAGAGTATTTGGAGTCGAAGCTCGATTGACATCATTCCCGCGCTGCGGTCGCCCCTTGAGCCAGTGGTGACTTCGCCGGCAATGCGCGAAGCAAGCGGAGTGAACAATTTGTCCGCGCCGAATCAAAGCTTACGGCCGCAAGCGTCGATTGCCCGGTGACAAATCCGACATAAAAGACAGCGACAGGTTCCACATCGATCGTTCCCATATCGCGGAACGTGGCCACGTTCCAGAGTTTTACCCGGTTGTCGCCGGTGCCGACGACGAGCGTTCGGCCATCCGGAGAAAAAGCGCCATGGAACGCTCCCCCCGTGTGCCCGCTCAAGGCGGCGATTTGTTTGCCGGTCGCGGGATCCCAGAGCCGACAGGTATCATCGACCGAAGCGCTGGCCAGCAGGTCTCCTTTTGGCGAAAAGGCAACGCTGAAGACGCCCAGCTTGTGACCGCTCAGATTCGCCCGGAGTTGGCCACCCTTGGCGTTCCACAACTTCACGGTCTCTTCGTCGCCGCTGCTGCTCGCCAGAATGCGGCCATCGGGTGAGACGGCGAGGCTGGAGATCCGGCCGGAGTGCGCTTTCCAGGACGCAAGTTGAGTTGCTCGCTCGAAATCCCAGAGGCGAATGTTGCCGTCACGATCTCCAAAGGCGATCAGGTTCGAGCCGCCAAGAATCGCGTGCGCACGAACGTTGGTCAGACCCGCCGCGATCATCCGGTCCGGGCGATTGGTTTCCGCGCGCCAGTTCCAGAACTGAAGCTCTCCGTCCGCTCCGAGCGCCATCAGTTCTCCGCTGCCGTTGACAAATCCCAGCGGACGACGGGCGGTTGCCAGCGTCGCCACAATGCTTCCGTTGTCCACTCGACACACCTTCACCAGAGACCCTTCTCCGACTGCGAGAAGTTCGCCGTCTCCGGAGCACACCGGCCAGTTCCAGAATTCAACCCGGCGCGTGAGTACGTCGGCGTCGAGCGATTGGTTCACACTCCAGATCCGCGCCGTTCCGTCCTTGCTGCCGCTGGCAACCAGCGCGCCGTCGGGCGAAACGGCGACCCGCCACACCTCACCGGCGTGCCCGCGAAGAACCGACAGTTCCGCCATGGATGTCGCGTCCCAGACGCGCGCCGTCTGGTCGGTGCTCGCCGTGACCAGAACATTCGATGAGTATGCGATGTCCCAGATCGTAGCTTCGTGCGCGCGCCCCTCATACGCCAGGCGGCTGTCGCCGAGTTCCCAGATTCGCACGTAACCTGCGTCATCGCCCACGGCGATTCGTTTCCCATCGGGCGAAAACGACACGGGCGATCGCGCCGACACGGGGCCGAAGGTCGCGGCCAGCAGTTTGCGTTCCGCGTTCCAAACCCGCACGCGGGCGTCCATGCCCGTCGCGGCGAGCAAGCGACCATCCGCCGAGAAGCGGAGATAGGTCGACGGCTCAGGGAGTGTCAGAATCCTTTGACGGGCATCGTAATCCCAGACTTCGACGGCCGTGCTATTGGTAGTGGCCACGACGACTCCGCTGGCGCGCACTTCGCCCCGTGCGAAGGCAACCAGCTTGCGCGTTGGAGAAATCGCCATGCGGGCGACGCCGGTTTCAGCGATCGCAAATGTCCGTCCGGTTTCGAGTTCCCGGAAGGTCAATGAGCCCGCTCCTCCGCAATACGCGAGACTCAGGCTGTCCGGAGAGAAGCCAAGATCTTCAATGAGACCTCCTCCGTCAAACGTTGTCGCCAGAGTGCGCGATCGAATGTCCCAAATTCTGATCGTGTGATCGTAAGAGCCGGCGGCCAGCTTTGTGCCGTCGGCGGAAATGGCGACTGCTTTTACGCCGTTCGAGAAGCCGGTGAATGTGTGCGCTTGTTCACCTTCGCATCGCGCCTGGAAGTAGTACCATTCGAACCCCCGCAGGTCAGTATGCCCGGCGGCCGGAACATGCGCAGACAACAAACTTCGTGCGAGGCCGATGTCTCCGGCGGCATAGGCCTGATGCCCCAGGTTCATATCCGCCGCGTAAAGCAACTGCCGCGTGGCCAACTCCTGCGCCTCGGCCCGTTCGCGGAACTCCTGGGCAACTCGGGCGCGTTCACGGGCGCTGCGAGTCTGGAGATGCTGCACGAAGAGCCCGGCCCCTGCCAACAGGCACAGTCCCGCGACGGCGGGAACCAGGCGGGCCAGCCGACGCTCCGCCGCGTGCAGACGCCTTACGGACTTGCCGGCCTGGAGCAGCAGAAGTTCCGCCCGCATGTCTGCGGCGGAGGCGTAGCGGTCCGCCTCATTGTCCGCGCACGCCCGGATAACGACCTCGTTCAACTCCAGCAGACCCGCCCGATCCTCGAGCGATTCGATGTTCTCCGGCAGCAGCGGAAAATCCTGGCGAGGCCGTCCCGTGGTCATTTCATACAACACTTTTCCCAGGCTATAGAGATCGGCGACCACTGTGCCCGGGCCCTCCCGCGGAACGTAGCCTTCGGTGCCCACGAACGAGCGCGTCGAGTCGATCGTGGAGACCAGTCCCAGATCCGCGAGTTTGGGCGCACCCCCAATGAAGATGATGTTGGACGGTTTAATGTCGCGATGAATCAACCGATGCTCATGCAAATGTTGCAGCGCGTTGCAAAGTCCGATCGCGATTGACAGGCAATCATGCGATCGCACCCGGCCCTGCCGCGCCAGAATTTCCTTCAACGTCTTCGGTCTGTATCCCGCGATTTCATCTGCGCTGATAGCGCCATGGAGCGCGGCGTCGCCGTTGGCGTCGTCCGCCAGTTCCATGACGTAGTAGAAATACCCGGCGGCGTCGTTGCGTCCGACGTGCAAAACATCCACCTGATTCTCCTGGGCGCGCGAGATCGGTTCGAACCGTTGAACCCCGTCAAATTCCCGGTCATAAGGACGCGTCTCCTCGAAACTGTCGCGATAGATCACTTTCACCGCCCGATAGATGCCGGTGACGCTCCGCGCCAGCCAGACTTCGCCGTAGGCTCCCCGTCCAATCGGGCGAAGGAGTTCGTAGTCGGGAATCGTTGGAGGCACGCCGGCCATGCGAGGTCCTTATAATCAGGAACGGATTCCAATGAAAGGCAGGAACGAAGACCGCTAATGCATCGCAGCCATTGGTCACCATTTTGTTGAAAGATCACCCCTGAAATCCACGTTTTGTGTTGCGAGTGACTATGAAAACCACCTCCCTGATCTCATTTTTGCTTCTCTCAACCTTCGCCTCTCAACTCTCAACCGCTTTCGCTCAGGGCACCGCCTTCACCTATCAGGGCCGGCTCAATGACAACGGCGCGCCGGCTGGCGGAATCTATGATCTGCGATTTACGATTTACGATTCGACCAACAATCCGGGGACGGTGATTGCGGGGCCGCTCACCAACTCGCCCGTTGCGGTCACCAATGGCGTCTTCGCCACCACTCTGGATTTCGGCGTCAACGTGTTCACCGGTGCCGACCGGTGGCTGGAAATCGAGGTGCGCACGAATGGCAGCAGCGCAGGTTTTACCATATTGAACCCACGCCAGCTCGTCGCGGCCACGCCGTATGCCATCACAGCGGGAAACATCAGCGGGAGCGTCTCAGCTTCGCAGCTCAGTGGCTCGATTGCTCCAGCCAACATTGGCGCGGGCACGATCACGTCCACGATGCTCGCGGCGGGCAGTGTGACCACGAGCAATCTTGTGAATGGCGCGGTGACTCTCGCGAAGCTCAATACAAGTCCGGTGTGGACATCGTCCGCCACGTTTACGAACCCGACGCCCGCCATTGGTGATAATTTCGGCACTGCTTTGGCGGCGGTCGGAACCGACAGAGTCATCATCGGCGCGCAATGGGACGATCCGGGCGTCAACGGTGCGGGCGCTGCCTATCTCTTCAGTACGAACGGGACTTTGCTTACGACGTTCACCAATCCGTCCCCTGCGCAGGAAGATATTTTCGGAAACGCACTGAGTTCGGTAGGCGGGGACAAACTGATCATCAGTGCTTATCAGAAAGACGTTGCCGGAGCGACCAACACCGGCGCGGCCTATCTCTTCAACACGAACGGCACGCTGTTGATCACCTTCACGAATCCGACACCGGCCCTCGACGACAACTTCGGGTGGGCGGTGGCTGGCGTCGGCACGAACAAGATTGTCATTGCGGCGAACAACGACTCGACGGGTGCAACCAATGCCGGTGCGGCCTACGTTTACAGCCTCAACGGAACGTTGTTGGTCACTATCACAAACCCGACGCCGGCTGTCGGCGACCAATTCGGTTATCAACTGGCAGCAGTGGGCACGGACAAGATCCTCATCTCATCGGTCGCCAACGATACAGGCGGCACCAACGCCGGAGCCGCGTATCTCTTCAGCACCAACGGCGCCTTGCTGACGACGTTCACGAATCCTATGCCGGTGCAATCCGTGTTTTTCGGCCTGAGAATCGCGGCCGCAGGTAATGACAGAGTTCTGATTTCCGGGGCGCTCTCGGATTTTACCACTGGCGTGGCCTTTCTCTACAGCATCAACGGAACATTGCTGGCGACATTTGGTCCGGCGCCGTTGATTGGAGCTTCGCTGGCGTTCCTCAGTCCGGACAAGGTCGCGATCGGTGCGGCTGGTGATGGCGCGGGCTCAGTACATCTATTCACCACGAATGGCGCTCCGCTGGCCACGATTGCGAATCCCAATCCAGTGAACGGCGCTTATTTCGGCTACTCGCTGGCTGCTATTGGCGGCAGATTGCTCATCGGAGTACCTCAGGATAATACGGGCGCCTCCGGGGCAGGCGTCGCGCACTTGTTTGGAATCGGCGCGCAATACATCCCTGGATTGGTCGGCGATGGTTCCTTCGCGGCGAACCCTGGCAACATCGCGATCGATTCGAGCAGGATTGTTGACGGAACCATCGCCGAGGTGGACCTGGCGGATGGCGCTGTCAGCGATGCGAAGATCAGCAACGTGGATGCGAGCAAGCTAACCGGCACCGTCCAGGACGCGCTGTTGTCTCCGAATGTCGCTTTGCTCAATGCGAACCAAACGTTCACGGGCCAGAACACATTCAACAATCCCGCCAACAGTTTCGCCGGTGACGGCAGCGGACTGGCCAATGTGAACGCAGCGACGCTCGGTGGAATCGGGCCGAATAGTTTCTGGCGAACGGTCGGCAATGCGGGAACGACGCCCGGCGCGAATTCTCTCGGCACCACGGACAACCAACCGCTGGAATTCCAGGTGAACGCTACGCGCGCATTGCGCATCGAACCGCACGGCGCCTCCGCGCCAAGTCTGGTGGGCGGCTACTTTCAAAACAGCGTGGCCAGCTACCAGGGTGCGGTGGTCGCGGGCGGCGGCACGAGCGGTTCACCCAATTATGCGCTGGGCAATTATGCCTTCGTCGGCGCGGGCCACGGCGGTCAAGCGGCCGCTTACAGCGCGGTGGTCGCGGGAGCTTACAACGATTCGCCCGGGTCGTTTTCCTTCATCGGCAGTGGTGAAGCGAACACCAATTCAGTGATTTATTCGTTCATCGGCGGCGGGAAGAACAATTCCATCCAGCCGTTTGCCTATAACTCCATTCTGGGCGGTGGCGAGAACAATTCCATCCAGACGAATGCCAACTATTCCTTCCTCGGCGGTGGCGAGAACAATTCCATCCAGCCCAATGCCGGCTTCTCCGTTCTGGCCGGGGGCGGCGGCAACTCCATCCAGTTGAATGCTTACTACTCCGTTCTGGGCGGCGGCAACGGCAATTCCATCCAGGCGAATGCCGGCTCCTCCGTTCTGGGCGGCGGCGCCAACAATTCCATCCAGACGAATGCCTACCTTTCCTTTCTCGGCGGTGGCGCCAACAATTTCATCCTGCCGAACGCAAATGTCTCTGTTCTCGGCGGTGGCTCTGACAATTCGATCCGGCCTTTAGCCAGCTACTCCGTTCTCGGTGGCGGACAAAATAATTCCATCCAGACGAATGCGTACTACTCCGTCGTTGGCGGCGGCTGGCGGAATTCCATCCTGCCCAACGGACAATACGCCATCATTCCCGGCGGACAGGACAACACCGCCACCAACTACGCCTTTGCCGCCGGCCGCCAGGCCAAAGCGAATCACCAGGGCAGTTTTGTCTGGGCTGATTCCACCGGAGCCGATTTCGCTTCGACTGCCGCCAACCAGTTCAATATTCGGGCGCAAGGTGGCGTTCGGCTCAACACCGACACGAGCGTTTTCTTTGGAAACCAGACGCGCCAGATGCTGAATCTTTGGAGCACGAACTACGGCATCGGCGTGCAAAACAGCGCGGCCTATTTTCGGACCGACCAGGAATTCATGTGGTATCGCCGCGGCAGCCACAGCGACACCTTCGGCGATCCCGGCGCCGGTGGCAGCCAACTCATGCGCCTGGGCATCAACGGTGAACTGATCATTGCGGGGACGCTGTCACAAGGCAGCGACCGAAACATCAAGCAGGACTTTGCCGCAGTGGATCCACGGGAAGTGCTGGAAAAGGTCGCCGCCATGGATGTCCGGTCGTGGTCCTACACGAACGATCCGGCCTGCCGTCACCTCGGCCCGGTCGCGCAGGATTTCCACGCCGCCTTCGGCTTGAACGGCGACGACGACAAGCACATTACCACGGTCGATGCCGACGGCGTGGCGCTGGCGGCCATTCAGGGGTTGAATCAGAAGGTGGAGGAACAACGGGCGGAATTGCAACAAAAGGGAACCGAGATAACGGAGTTGAAACATCGTCTCGAAAGGCTCGAAAGCTTGATCAATGAAAGGAACGGAGACGCACGATGATAAACCTGAAATCCGCATTACGAAATCCGAAGGAAGCCCGAAGCACGAAACCTCAAACGGCCGGGCGGCCGGCGCGAAGCGTCTTGGAGTGCGGTAGTCCTCTGCCGCTTTCCCATTCGTTCCGCTCCATCCAGTGCCGGCAAAGCGCCAGAGGACTGGCGCACTCCAAAACCTGGCGGGTCGGCGGGGCGCGGAATTTATTCCGCCTCGACGCCCGATCAGTCCGCCAGCCCCGGAGTTCGACGGGGGCAGTGCTCCAGAGGCCAAGCGGACTGAAGTCTGCGCTCCTTGGTGCGCTTGCCGCGCTGTTCTTTTACGGCTTGTCGGCGCGCGCCCAGTCCTACTCCATCGAATGGCACACCATTGATGGCGGTGGCGGCACGGGCACCGGCGGCGTGTATGCCTTGAGCGGCACCCTCGGCCAGCCGGACGCCGGCACGTTGAGCGGCGGAAATTACACGCTTCAGGGCGGGTTCTGGCCAGGCATTGTCGTCCCATCCACCGGAGAAGCGCCAACGTTATTCATTCAGCTCTCCGGTGCCAATGTGATCATCTCGCGGGCTCCCGGAACTCCGGGTTTCACATTGGAACAGACCGACAATTTGTCCTCCCCATCATGGTCGGCCGGACCCGTCGGCAATCCCACGTCTCCCATCCCAGCCACGACCGGAACAAGATTTTATCGACTGAAAAAGCCTTAGCCCGGCATTTCATGCACCGATTCAATCGCATGCAACCTGCAACAAACCAGCAACGAGTCCTCCCACCCACACCCTCTCCCCAACCCTTTGACCAGCGATGGATCCAGCAGGTTGGGGAGAGGATCAAGGGTGAGGGGCGATTCGCACTATGAATGTTCATGTCAGGTTTCGACGGTTCGTCAATGCTGTGCGGTTTGGGTCGAAGCGCACGCGCACGATATCGCGCCCGCGAAGACGAAGCACGGTCTGGCTTCTGGCCCTGGTCTGCGCGGTCGCAGTCGGTAAGAGCCCAGGGATTTCGTGTGTCGAATGCCGCGATCGATTCCCAGGGACAGCTCACCGTGTTGTATCCCTCCACTACCGATTCCTACTATCTGCTCTATCGCTGCGACACGCTGACCAACATCCTCGCGAAATCCAGCGCTGACAATTCGCCCCTCCATTGGATCAGACGATCAGACTGGCGCAAATTGTGTAATAATTGCTACACGCTCGGTACTATCTCAAGCTTGGCGAGCGCGTCCAGGCCAGCGTTTCTTTGCTCCCAGGCTTCACGGCCCAGGTAGTCCTTCGGCAGCAATAGCTCCGGAAGCAACGGGTCGGAATCGACCGCCGTTAGCCATGCCAATTGATTTTCCGCCAGCCAGCCATGGACGTCGGCTGGCTTGGCGTTGCCGCATCGAGCCATTTTCCGCCCGCGCTCGGCCAGTTCGCATACCCGCTGATATCGTCGGTTGATTGACGTGAAGTCCCAAGCGCTCTGGATCAGGTCCTCATCCGTGTCTGAACCCGTCGGCCGTCCTTCCATCACCACAAACGCTTCCGGCGTCAACTTCAGTCTCCGAAGGGGCAGGTTTTCGTCAGTAACAGGATCCGGCGAAAGCCAGACGCTGTGTTGGAGGTAGCCGAAGCGGGAACGACGCAGCCAGCGCCACAATCGAAGCCGAAGTGTCTGATTACGCGATGGCAGATCGAACATCAGGAGACGCCAGCGCCCGTCCCAGGGGCGTTCCCAGCGCCTGGCCGGATCAACCCCGCCAACTGCGGCCAGGCGTCCCTCAGGCGTGGCGTGTAATCTTCGATCGCGGCCGGAGCCGCGGCTTGCTAAAAATCGTGCGCGTTCCAATTGCCTGAGACACGGGCGCAGACGGAGGTTGTAATCCCACGCCTCAAAGCCTTGCAGGATGTTGTGCGCCGTCGGACGGGCCAGCAGATCCAGCGCGCGGAGGAGCAGAGGCCACCAGTTTTCGGACTGAATCACGGATTTCATTGGTACAATTGTTGTAATAATTGCTACATAAATTGTTCAGAACCTGGCGGTGGTTTCTATCGAAGGCGCGAGTCGCGCAGGAATTGAGCGTGTCCGTCCAGCATCAGGCGATTACGACCGCTTGAATGTGCAGCCAGGCCTTTGAGTTCGGGCGGAACCGTTGGAATCGTATTCGGAAAATACGGGTCCACGACGAGCTCGACATCGGACGGAGACTCCGGCTGGCCGGCTTGCGGGTTGTTGGCCGCCCGCAAATCCACCAACGCCTGTTCGGGAGTCTTGCCCCAGAAATTGTCGATCTCCACCGGATCGTTCGTGCGATCGAATCGCCACAGCCAATAAGAGACCTGCGACCGGTGATCGGGCGCGCGCGCGGCCTGCACGGCCTGGGTCGCATTGCGAAGCGGTGGCGTCAGGATGCCAGGGCACATCCAAATCGCGTCGTTTCCGAATTGATTGCTCAACACGATCGCGGCCCAGCCACCACGCGGGTCCGACGGGGGCCAGCTCGTCCAGGGGCGGTAACCCAGTGACGTTTTAAGGTCGCGGCGATCCGGAAACCGGTCGCGTTGTTCGGAGAGATACATACGGAATCCAAGATCGATCTGGCGGAGGTTCGAAAGGCAGGCGACCCGACGGGTTCTCTCCTTCGCACGCGCCAACGCCGGCAACAGAAGCGAAGCGAGAATAGCAATGATCGCGATGACGATGAAGAGTTCGATAAGGGTAAAAGCAAACGACCGAAGACAATGGACGGGCGGCCCATCCTCATAGTTTTGTTGGACAACCTCGGGCTCTGCCGGAGGATGGACGGGGTTCGACAGATTCACGAATGATCTCACGTTCACGATGAGTAAGGCCTGATTCTCTTCACCCTTACCTTCTCCCGCACTGGAATGATGCAGAATTGGCTCGCCCTCACCCTAGCCCTCCCTGTCCCGCGACTGCGGCGATC
>JGI10216J12902_100393956_pt1 | contig 19184 bp, 11 predicted proteins | sample KanNatreferecore_FD_12902 | JGI IMG/M metagenome (IMG submission 12902)
TTATTGAGCTTCATATCGAAGGTCACGTCGGCACTGTGCAGGAAATAATTAGAAAAGTATTCCTTAATAACATAGGACTTGTACCCACAACAGATGATAAAATCGTTAATTCCGAAGTGCGAGTAAATCTTTAGAATGTGCCACAGAATCGGTCTATTGCCAACCTCGACCATTGGTTTAGGCCTGACCCCACTCTCCTCGCTGATTCTAGTTCCAAATCCACCTGCAAAGATGACTGCTTTCATAGTTTATTTTAGAGTTGAACATATTTTTGGATCCATAATTTCCCGCGCAATTAAGCCGAAAAAAAGAACATTTCGCCCCGGCTCCCCAATGATTGAAATCATTCTTCGCAAAGATTGAAATCATCCTGTGTGGCCTTCATTTACAGCCAACGTTTGCATGCCTGTATGTTCCATGTAATTCCTATCATCAAGCCTTGGCCACCGTTTTTCTTAACATTGAATTAATAGGTGTTATAACATAATTCTTCACTCTTGCCCCTATAAAAATCCTTCCGTAATAACAATACAGAACTCCTAAACAGCTTGTCAGTGCCAGCGCTAGCCGCGGAAAGAAGGGCCGTGATGAAAATACTGGCGATCGACGGAAAACCTCGATAAATGCATCCCTTGCGATTTTTAAATGCGGAAAATATCCGACGATCCAGGATTCCCCCATGTGTTTGGCATATTGCCGGAAGTTCCTTGATAAACCACCGAAATTCTTGTTATAGCCGACGAATTCAAAGTTCTTCACCTTTCCTAAGTAACAAAGGTTGGCCACAAAGTGATAGTCGTTCCCAATTACATAATGGATCGTTACGTCCTTTGTTAAGTCTTTCCTCATCAAACCATGCAAAAGTCCTCCGTAAATCACCTTGGAATAAAACCTAGCCACTCTTGTACCTGGGGAATCCTGTTCAAAAGTAAAGCCCTGTTCCAAAACACTCGGAATATCATGGTGCCAGTATTGGATTCTACCTGAGGCCAACGAATAATCATTGTGACTTTCCATGAATTGAACAGTGTTCAACAAAGCCCCGGGTTCAAGAGTGTCGTCATCAGCGACCCACATGAAATACTTTCCTGTAGCAGCTTGCAGCAAAAAATAATAATTGGGCATCTGTCCGATATTCTTTTGCTGGCGAACGTACTTTACGTCCGGATGCATTTTCCGAAGTTCTTCAACTACCTCCTGAGTATTGTCTGTCGAGCAATTGTCAGATATGATTATTTCCAGGTTGGGATAATTCTGTGCCCATATCGATTCCAATGGCTTCAGAAGTTTTTTATTACCGTTATAAGTCGGTATGCCGATCGTAACCAATGGTAATGGACTATTTTCCATGCTCAATGTTGTTCATTGCTTGGGCATAAATATCCATTAACGTTCGATAGTTCTTTTCTGGCGTATAATATTCCAGGTACGTCTTTCTCGCGTTAGCCGAAAGAACTTTCTTATCACTCGCTTGAAAATTGCTCAATATTTCGATCAAAGCATCTTTGTTACCGGGGTCAAACAGCAAGCCGTTAAATCCGTCTTTGACAATTTCGGCAATCCCTCCTAACCTTGAACCAATGACTGGAGTACCAGTGGCGAACGCTTCCAATATCGATATCGGAAAACCCTCGTACCATATCGACGGAAGGATCAACGCACTCGCCTGTTGCAGTTGGTCCATTATTGCCTGTTTGGATTGAAACCCAAGATACCGAACATTTCCTCGCTCGTTAGCCAGTGCTTTTACCTGTTCCTGCATTGGGCCGTCGCCAATAATTACAATGGATTCATCGGACTGTCTGAATGCATTCATCAAAACCTCAATACCTTTTTCCTGTGATAGACGACCCACGTATAAAAAAAAATCCTGTCTGACCTCTTTTCCATTTCCTGGATCAATTATAAAGTTCGGCTTCAGCATGAGTTGATCAGGCGATATGTTTATACCAGACTCAAGAAACTTGGATTTTGCAAATTCAGTGAGCACAATAAACTTGGTGATCTTATTTCGCCATGTTCCTGCTATGTTATGAACCGATGTCATCAACGCAAGGGCTGCTGTCTGAGCAATTGAGTTTCGATACACTCCTTTCAATATAGCATCCAGCGGAAAGATGGTTCGCATACTTTTTTCATAGATCTTGTTATTATGAAAAAGCGTTGCGCTTGGGCAAATCAGCCTGTAGTTGTGCAAAGTTAGGATCACTGGAACTTTATTGGCTCTGGCTGCAAAAAAAACCGAAGGTGAAGCAAGCGGAACAAAGTTGTGAACATGTAAAACATCCGGCTTGAACTCTTTTATTTTTTTGGCTACAATATTTGCACTCTTGAAATTGAAAATCCCCATCAACCCAGATAAAATCCTGTCCAGGAACGTGGTGATCTCTTTATTATCAAATACAACGCGCTCAATTTGATGATCGTGGCTTGCGAGAAGTTCCCCCTCAGATTCAAAAACTTTATCCTCTCCACCGGCATACTGATACTTATTATGTAAGAGTAATATCCTCATACCGATGTTTCGAACGAATTAGTATACATTATTAGACGTGATCCTCCGGGCATTAAATGGTGTTAATTTTCCATTAAATAATTCTGATCAAAACATTTCAGATCAAGAATGAAGTTGAATTCAGCGAACTTCTTTTAAGAGGTCACATTCTTCCAATTTGCATGCTGCGATAGCAATCAACTCAAATGTCATATTGGCCCTTTTGCAAATATCCAACAAAGAATTTTCCCCATCGGAAAGATTGAGGACCCATAACAAAGCCAGTTGAAACTCCTTGGAATCGTTATTGCCACCTTGTAAACTGTATAAACCTCTCTTACCAAGCTGCGGCTCGCATTTTGGATTGGTGTTGATATACCTTCGGTTGCCTTCCAATACAGTTATTATTTGCAGATATGTATTGTAAGAATCCTCAAGCGCCTCTGCTTTAATGAAGTCGAGGTTATCTGCGGAGGTGTGGTATTCTGTGTATTGACTAAATGGTGTTCTTGACAAGTTTCCGACAGCAAGGTTGAAGGCCGGCGAACAGAACTGTCGCTCATCATAACCATACGGAAAGAAATCTATTATCTTATTCGCGGGGTTTCTGGACTTCAACACCATCTCGGCTATTTGGTCGATCTCAGCATTGCCCCTTCTCGATCTTTTATAGGTAAAGTGTCCCTCATCCCCGAGAAGTGAGGCAACAAGTCCGTGTTTGATATTTACTACCTTTTGTTCATTAATCGCCAACCATGTGATGGCGCCAATTGTGCCAGGTATGAAAATGAAACGGTAAGAATACCGCGGTTTAGATTTCAATAATTCTTTGATCAGAAAAGTGACAACGCTAATACCTGCGAGGTTATCGTTGGCTAATGACGGATGACAAACATGAGTAGAGACAAGGACCTCATCAGTAAGTTCGCCTTGAATGAAGCATTCTCCATATGTCAAGTGGCCCGGCTGAAGAGTTGAATCGATATACACATGATACTTTTCGTCCTTAAGGTTTTTATATTGATTATAGGCCAAACAAAATCCCCAATCTTCCTTATAGTAGGATGTGCGGTATGGGATCCAGTCAGGGTGGCCAGGCAGATAGTAAAGATGTTTCTCGAGCTCTTCGAACGATACTTCTGCGTTGATCGGGATGCTGTAACTCAGTATATGTAAATTAGAATTCTTGAAGTCGACGACCTTTTCGCCCGCAGCGTTTTTAATGTAGGCCTCCCGGATATTCCATTCGAGGGGCACCTCCCAGTCGAATACCTTGGTTCCTGTAGGGACTTCTAATATTTCTAAAGGAATATGTTCTTTAAGAACGCGAAGTGTTTCACGTACTCCATCGCCGGTGATGCTGCGGCAAAATGGATACATTTTCGCGGCCAATCCATGCATCTGCCATCCTAGAGACGTGCCTGCAACGATGGGCTCTTCCAGTGAAATCATTTCTTAATATCTTTTGATTGCTAAATTCCGAAAAAAAAATTGAAAATGGTGCCTACTCAATAGGCACCATTGCTCTGGGATTTAGTTCAGGGCCACTCCCATGTATAATGCCTAACTAGCCCTTTGATAACGTTCGATGACCCACTTGGGGTCGCAGATGGTCAATTCCGGAATTGGTATAACAAATTTGCCACCCCAGTCCCCTATGAAGGACATGTTTGCCATAATCTCCTCTTTGAGGTTCCACGGAAGTATAAAAACATAATCAGGCTTAGTTTCCTTGATCTTATCAGGTGAATAGATTGGAATCAACGTTCCCGGCAGAAAGTTTCCTTGCTTATGCGGGTTCCTGTCTACTGTGTAATCGATAAAGTCTGTCCGGATTCCGCAGTAATTCAACAATGTATTTCCCTTGCCAGGGGCGCCATAACCCGCGACGGACTTACCCTCCTTCTTCGCCGCGATAAGGAACTCCAGAATACGACGCTTGGTGTCTTTAACCTTTTGTTCAAAATCCGCATAAAAGCTCAACGATGACATTCCAATTGTCTCTTCCTCCAAAAGAAGGTTGACAACCCGTTCTGTAATCTCTTTGTCAATGTCTTCTTTGTGACGAGCATAAATTCGAATGGATCCACCGTGGGTGGGTAATTCATCTACATCAAAAAGCACAAGGCCGTGGCTCTTGAAGATTTTTTCTACTGTGGTAAATGACAAATAGGAAAAATGTTCGTGATAAATAGTATCGAATTGATTGCCTTCTACTAACCGAAGCAAGTGAGGAAACTCCATCGTTATAACACCATCAGCTGCGAGGAATTCCTTCATGCCGGACACGAAGTCGTTTATATCCGGAACGTGCGCCAGTACGTTATTTCCGATCAAAAGGTCAGCCTTCCCATATTTTGAAACAAGTTCCTTCGCGGTATTCAATCCGAAAAACTTGGTCTCGGTTCTGATCCCCCTCTTGATAGCATATTCTGCAACGTTAGCCGCTGGTTCAACTCCAAGCACTGGTATACCTCTCTCGACGAAGTTCTGAAGAAGGTAGCCATCGTTGCTGGCGAGCTCAGCTACTAATTTACCAGTCCCGATTCCCAGACGTTCTATTATTTGCTCCGAATATCGCTTTGCATGCTGAAGCCATGAATCAGAATACGAAGAGAAATACGCGTAGTCATTAAAGATGTCTGATGGAGCGACGAACTCATCTAATTGAACAAGAAAGCAGTTGCTACATACGTAAGCATGCAATGGATAGAACGGTTCCATTCTATTCAACTCCTCAGGCTTCACATGATCCTGGCAGAGAGGAGACATTCCTAAATCGACAAAACTTTGAGTTAAAGGTGAATGGCAAAATCTACATTTGCCAAGGAGTCCATTTTTTTTCATTAGGTTAAAAAATTAAAGCCACTTCGTTTATTATATCCGTAAGAATCAATTTTGGTAATCTATGTTTCTCCGATATTTTTGATTTTTCAGGAGTTTAACTGCAGTTACTGCCTTTGAATGGTTAAAAGTATAAGATTCGTATTTTTATCATGATGATCAAGATTGGATTTACGCATGATTCTAATCATGAAGGATGGGGCCCAAAACGCGGCAACTCAGCACGTTGTAATATTGAATTATATCATTCTGATAATCAATATATTACATCCATGTTTTTGATTTTTTTATTTCTGTGTGGAGGCCTGAAATCAGCGATGGCAGCCGAGTATTACGTAGCAACCACAGGGAGCGATAATGCTGGAGATGGTACTGTGTTGAGACCGTGGAGGACATTGCAGTTTGCATGTTCGAAGGTTTCCCCCGATCAGGGCCATACCATAAAAATTTCAGAAGGTATATTTATAGAGTCGCAAGTTATTGTTCCGGCCGGTGTAAACATTTCCGGGGCGGGCCGCGACCTCACTATTATTCGGGCTGATCCCTCTTTCTATTACAATCCCGTCAATCCAGGTTATGCTCATGATAAATTCCTGATGTGTCTCACATCCAACTCAATAGCTACTGGAAATCAGAGTATTAAAGATTTAGCTATTGACGGAGATGGAAAAAAATTACACGGTGGCATTCTTGTGAAGAACAGGACAAATATTCTTCTTAAAAGGATCAAAATTCAGGATACAAATTTTACCGCCATTTGGCTTTGGGAAGTCAAAGATTCAAGAGTGACGGACGTGTTAATAAAGAACTGTGCATGGGGTAGTGCAGGATGGGCGTCAGGTGCAATTGACCTCGCTAATCTCGAGCGTGTGGAACTCGATCACATCCGCATTGACGAAAACTTCGGATATGGAATAAAATCGTTAGGCACGAACGGACAAATGCACTATGTAAAAGTGCACGACAATACAATATCTGTAGTCCCGAAAGGCCAATGGAAAACGGATTCAGGTTCGGACGCGCCGAACATATCATTTGAATTTTGGAACGTCGATCTATTGGGCTGTGAGTTTTACAATAATTATGTAGACAACATCGTGTCGATCGTGATGGACCAGGAACGATGGCGCGTGCCGAAAGGTACGACTACGATTCGTCTTTATAATAACATCATTGACCTGGAGTCACGAGCAAAAGGATCCGGTTATGCATTAGAAGTAAGCGTTCATGATATCGAGATAGACCACAACTACATTTTAAAAGGCAAACATGGAATTGTGAACTGGGATAACAAAGGAACATTAATGAGTAACTGGAAAATTCATCACAATGTGTTTTACGGAATTGCCGATGAATATCCAGCCGAAATACTTAGGGCTCAACACTCGGGTTTACATAACGTAAAGTTCTATAACAACACCGTTGAATTCTCAGGCACCCGAACTACTAATCTGATTGCAATTTATGGAGGGGCAAGCGATAACGTTGAGATCAAAAATAATCTCATCATCAATTCAAATACGTCATACAATTATTATCCTAATAAAGTCCTTTATCTGGAGAAGGGCACAATAACAAACCTCGAAGTGACTAATAACTTCCTTAGCAATTTACCATTGGAGAATTTAGCCGGCACTGTTAAAAACAACCTTTCAGGAGATCCGGGAATAAATAAGGCTGGCACGCGTCCACTACCCTACTATTTGCCGGCTAAAGGTAGTCCCGTAATCGATTCCGGCGTGAATGTAGGTCTTCCGTTCCTCGGATCTGCCCCCGATATTGGCGCGCATGAGACACTTTCTCAATAACAGACACAAATATTAGTTCATCTTGAAATAGGTTCATTCACCGACCAAGAATTTCATACAAACAATTCCCTTCAAAATTTTTGTATCTATTGTAGATTATTGCTTTAATTACTAGATTAGTATAAGCCTTGAGGAGTAGTTATACATCATCGGGAAGAGTACAAGTGAAGTAGAGACTAATTGACTTACAGCTCACACTAAGGTTTGCTATCCTAATCGATTTTTTACTTTATGCCTGGGCATCGTGCTTATGCACAATGCTCATAATAGAACCTTTACGCCAGTAAAAATTAGAGTGAGATGAGGCTGTTAAGCACATTGCTATTGTTTATTGTTGGACTTAACTGTGCTTTTGCGACCGATTATTATGTGAGTACCTCTGGCAATGATGCGTCAGGAAACGGTTCACAAGGCAGCCCATGGAGGACACTTCGGGTTGCCTGTACAAAAGTACCTGCCAATCAGGGACACACCATCAGGATTGCCGCCGGCACATTCATTGAGATCGGACAAATTGCTGTTCCCACTGGCGTCAACATTATAGGCGCCGGAATTGACCAAACGATATTTAAGGCCGACCCAAGTTTTTATTACTACCCTGCCAGTCCTGGATATACAACAAACAAATACCTCCTCTTCTTAAATTCCAGTTCGCTAACTGCGGGCAATCAAACGATAAAAGATTTTACAATAGACGGTGATGGCAAGAGAGTGCATGGCGGCATTTATGTGAAGTTCAGAACGAACGTTCTCATTCAGGATGTGAAAGTTCAATACTGCAACTTTAACGGGATCTGGCTTTGGGATGTAAAGGATTCCAAGATGTTAGGTGTACAGATACGCGACTGCGCGTGGGGAAGCTCAAGCTGGTGCTCAGGCGCGCTCAATCTTGCAAACATCGAGCGGGTCGAACTCGATCACGTTTCAATTAATGAAGGCACTGGCTACGGAGTAAAGGCGTTGGGATCAACAGGTACGATTTATTACCTGAAGGTTCATGATTGCAACTTTTCAGTGGCACCGCTTGGGAAGTGGGTAACAGCCTCTGGCGCTGCCGCCCCAAACATTGCATTTGAGTTGTGGAATCAGGAAATGCTAGGAATCGAATTCTACAACAATTATTTCGACAACAACCTATCGCTGATAATGGACCTCGCACAATGGGCGACACCAAAAGGGAAACAAACTGTTCATATTTACAATAACGTGTTCGACATGGAAACACGGGCCGGAGGTGGAGCTTACGGGCTTGAAATCAGTATTCACGATGTCGAAATTGATAATAATTACTTTCTGAAAGGAAAACATGCGATCGTCAATTGGGACCAGCACGGTATTAAGATGACTAATTGGAATATTCATCATAACACTTTTTACGGCATAATAGATAGCTATCCAGCTGATATTGTTAGATCACAGGTAACGGGACTTCACAATGTAAAATTCAACAATAACACCGTTGAGTTCTATGGCACCAAAACAGCAAATATTATTGCAACATATGGTGGAACCAGTGAAAATATCGAATTAAGGAACAACCTTATCATAAACGGAAATACTTCATACAATTATTATCCGAACAAACTTGTCCACCTGGAGAACTCTACAATGAGCAACCTGCAGGTCACAAACAATTTCCTGGTTAACCAATCTCAGGGCAGTGTGCCAGGTACATATGCAAATAACAAAAGCGGAGACCCGATGATCGCCAAATCAGGCGCCCGAACAACTCCATATTATCTACCACTTCAAGGTAGCCCGCTAGTTGATGCCGGTGTTAATGTCGGCTATCCTTTTCAGGGTAACGCACCGGATATGGGCGCATTCGAGTATGGATCAGGTGTAGTCGTGCAGCCTAATACGCCTCCGACGGCCGTAATTACAGCACCGGCAAATAATTCAACTTTTGTTGCAGGTAATTCAATAACCATCAATGCCAATGCAGTAGATGCCGACGGATCGGTGACCAGAGTTGAGTTTTTTAGCGGAACGACAAAGCTTGGTGAAGACCTTTCCAGCCCTCATAGCTTTGTTTGGAGCAATGTACCAGCCGGAACCTATTCCCTCACTATAAAAGCTACTGATGACAAAGGTGCTACAACTACATCGTCGCCAATAACAGTTACCGTCAACAGTTCAAATACCCCTCCGGTGATATCTCTTACAAGTCCAGTCAATAATGCACTCTTTGCCACAGGTACGACTGTGACAATAGCGGCAACAGCGACCGATGCCGGTGGTACGGTGAGTAAAGTTGAGTTTTTTAACGGTTCAACTAAGCTTGGTGAGGATGCCACAAGCCCATATAGTTTTGCATGGAATAACGTTCCTGCCGGTAATTATACAATCTTAGCCAAAGCGACTGATGACAAAAATGCCGTCACGACTTCGTCGTCTATCGCAATCGTTGTGAGCGCTGGCAATAATCCGCCTGTCGTGAACATCACGGCCCCAGCTAATAACGCAACCTTTAACAGTGGCGCCACGATCACCATTACGGCGAACGCAAGTGATACCAACGGATCTATAGCAAAAGTTGAATTTTTCAACGGAACAGCAAAGCTCGGTGAAGACACGAGCACCCCGTATAGTTTTACCTGGGGAAACGCGCCCGCGGGAACCTTTTCTATTACAGCGAAAGCAACCGATGACCAGGGTGCTGCTACAACTTCTGGCGCTATCAGCATAACAGTCAATGCTCCAAGCATTCCACCCGTTGTTACACTTACCAGTCCGGCAGCCAATGCTTCGTTTTCGGCCGGAATCCCCATCACTTTAACAGCTACGGCAACACAGGCAAACGGAACGATAACGAAAGTGGAGTTCTATAGCGGAACAACAAAACTTGGCGAAGACCTGACATCTCCTTATAGCTTTAACTGGACGAACGCTCCGGTAGGAACCCATTCATTGGGTGCCAAAGCTACGGATTCAAAAAACGTAGCAGGCAATTCGGCTTTGATACAAATCACAGTTGTAAAGGTGAACAAGCCTCCTGTTATTACTTTGACGAGTCCATCCGACAACAGCGTTTTCCTCACAAATGCGGACATAACAATTAGTGCAAGCGCGTCAGACACGGACGGAACAGTTTCGAAAGTGGAGTTCTATAATGGAAATTTAAAGCTTGGCGAAGACTTGTCAAGCCCTTATAGTTTTGTTTGGAACAATGTGCCGAACGGCAACTATGCTCTATCGGCAAAAGCGATTGACAATCAGACCGCGACAGTTAGCTCGTCGGTGATTCGTATTGCTGTAAGCAATGGCGCGCCACCTACTGTAAGTATTACCAGCCCGACACCCAATTCAACCTTTTTCGCCGATAACACGGTCACAATCAGCGCGACGGCTGTTACGACGGCAGGTACTGTTACCAAAGTTGAATTTTTCAAAGGCACAACGAAGTTGGGTGAATCATTAACCAGTCCATACCGGTTTGTCTGGAACAACATACCAACTGGAAGCCACTCGATAACTGCGAAGGCAACGAACAGCTTAAATGCGGAAGCAACTTCAAGTGCTGTCAACATAACTGTGAATACCGCCACAGGTCCACCGGTTGTAAATATCACAAGCCCCATTGCGAGCTCGACGTTTCTCGCGGGATCGTCAATTTCATTTGCAGTTTCCGTCACGGATCCAAATGGCACTATAAGCCGGGTTGAATTTTTCAACCGCGGGACCAAGTTAGGTGAAGACCTTTCGAGTCCGTACACTTTTACGTGGGATAACGTTGTCGAAGGAATCTATGTAATCACCGCCATGGCTACCGATAACCTGGGCATAACCGGCTCAGATGAAGTCGAAATTTTTGTAAACACCCCCAATAGCGCTCCGACGGCAGATGCTGGCGAAGATATCAATATTCAGTTGCCGGTAAACTCATTGATCGTAGAAGGACGTGCCACCGATACTGACGGCGTTATCACAAAGTACGTCTGGACACAATTGGACGGGCCTGATGAACCCAGCTTCACGCAGGATACATTCGGCCAACTCAATCTCGGAGCATTGATCGAAGGTACGTACGTTTTCGAGCTTACAGTAACCGACAACGGAGACGCTACCGGCAAAGATCAGGTAACAATTAACGTATTACCCTCGTTGCTGTCGCTAGCCCAGATCCCGAGATACTTCACTCCAAACAATGATGGTGTCAACGATGTGTGGGAATGGCCACGCATTGAACTCTATCAAAATTCGGAGCTCAAGGTTTTTAATCGCTTTGGAGATGTCGTCTACGAAGCAAAATCTTATAAAAATGACTGGAATGGTATGAGGGATGGAAAGCCACTCCAGCCCGATGCATATTATTACGTAATCAAGTTAAGCAATACAGATTTAAAAGGTGCGGTAAGAATTGTACGATAAACTGAAGCTATGAAAAAAACTTTTACACTTTGTCTAGTTGCTTTGTTCCTTTCGGTGGTAGTGTCAAGAGCACAGGCTCCTGGGCCCTTCTACCGACAATTTTATTTTAATCCTTATCTCTTCAACCCGGCTTATGTCGCAATAAACAATGACCTGGAGGCGAACATCGCATATCGCCAGCAGTGGACAAATTTTAAAGATGCGCCGGTGACGGCTGGCGCAAGCCTTCAATTTCCGGCGAGTGAACGGGTAGCTCTGGGCTTCAACCTCTATTCAGACAAACAAGTGCTTCTGCGCAATTCTAACTTCATGGCGACCTTTGGATATGTTGTCCCTATTGCTAAAAACCAATCTTTGCGTTTTGCGCTCTCAGGTGGAGTTGGATTTAACAAACTTGATCTTACAGCTGAGGAACTTAACACGAACGATCCTGCCATAGCAAACGCTGCCGGAAACAATTTTTATGTTGATGGAAACTTCGGTGTGGTATACTCGATCGCTGGCTTGCGTGTAGGGTTTGCGTTAACAGACTTATTCAAGTCCTATGGATTCAATGACGAGAATTTTAACAAGTTCGAAATGTCGAACTTAAGGAACAGGCTATTTTCAGCGAGTTATCGTTTCAACGTAGGCATTATGGAAAATTTCTCGATAGAGCCTTATTTTCTATACAGACAAACCGAAGATGGCCTCCAGGATGCATGGGAAGCTGCGTCACTGATTTATTATAAGAACAAGATTTGGACTGGTGCGAGCTATAATCAGAATAATGGTATGGCTCTTTTCTTTGGTGCCAATCTGAAAGAAAGGATAAAATTCGGATATAGTTATGAATTTCCGCCATTCGGCACCGGTTTCCCCCAGACAAGTTCTCATGAACTCCACCTCGGCGTAAAGCTTGGAAAGAAGAAAACCGCGGTCGCCAAGACTGCGCAAATAGCGCCTGAGTTAGCTAATGCCGCGCCAACCACACCAGCGGCAACTACTGATCCAAGCGGAAATAAGAATCCTGGACGCGTTGTCGCTGCCGATGGACCTGACAACAAGGACCTTGAAACTCCTATTGTGCTTTCAGACGCTGATAGGGTGAAGGAACAACGTACGAAGGAACCACCAACGACAGTTGCGACGCCGCCTGTAAAACCAGAAGAAGTCAAGAAGACTACACCGAAATCTGGCAAGGCCACCGAGTCATTCACCATGACACAAGGACACTATTATGTGGTGGTAGGTGTATTCAGCGTGATGAGCCATTCGATGAAGTTCACTAAAGAAATGGTGGCCAAAGGGCACAGAGTAAACGTCGCATTAAATCCAAAGAATAATTTCTATTACGTGTACATTTATTCCTCCCTTGATCTCGAGGACGCTAAGCGCGTTAGAAATGAATATCGTTGGAAAAACCTATTTAAGGAGGCCTGGATATTTAACATGGAATAAGACGACGATTATTCGATTAACTATCTTGGAATCAATCGCTTCGTGGTACTTGCTTTTTCGCAAGAAAGCGGGGATATGAGGTCCTGCGATGGTTATTGAGCCGACTTCCGTTTCCAGAACCCAAGGAGACGACGGGCATATCCAATGGTCAAGGAAAGCGGAATCAACAAGGGTGGACAATTTCTAAACGTGTAGATCGTAAAGTTCTTAAGATTACCACCGCCTTTGATATCAAATAGATGCTTGTAGTAATTCTTAAGGGTCTTATTCTTCGTTATTTTTCTGTCCCCACCTTCTTCAGGGTAAGTAAAAAGCTTTGCGTCGTAGTTGCAATACACTGGAAAACCATTTCTACGCGCAAGGTGAGTAAAGTCGTAGTCCGCGATATAGTGAGGCAACAGTTTTTCTTCAAAGAGACCAACCGACTCAAAAACCTTTCTTGGAATTAGCAACCCCCTGGCTGGAAACAACGACACTTCGTGCAGCCCGTGCCATTCGCCCTCTTGTAATTCATCTAAAAGGTATCGCGATTTAGCGAGTGCCCAATTGATTATCTCGCCTCCGTAGTATGGTTTCTTTGATTTAGCGTCCACATCGAGCGCGCCGAGTAAGGTATTTGGGCGTTGTCTGGCCCAATACATCATTTGACTCAAAAAGTTTTCGGAAGCAATAGTATCATTGTTTAGGGTCAACACATATTCTGCCCCCAGTGTTAACGCGTGCCTGATACCCATGTTAATGGCTGCCGTCCAAAACAGATTTCCGTCGCCGGATAGAACAACCACACCGGGAAATCGTGTCGCAAGCATCTCTCTGGTATCGTCGGTGGACCCATCATCGACTATGATGATTCGATCTTCCGGAATTTGATCACGCAGCGAGGCAATGCAATCGCGTGTATATTCCATCCTGTTATGAACAGGAATCACGATGTATACAAGTTCTTGAATCAATATCTTTCGATTTACACTACAGTCTTTAGGTTTACTGAAGCGCGTGCAATCAATAAACCCAGGATTGTGTATCCCAAAGTTCCCATATAAGCAAACGTATCAATCTGCATAACAAAGATCAGGAACACAACTGCTGCAAAGAACGTAGCATCCGGACTGTTTTTTTGGTATTCAGTTCTATAATAAAGATACATTCGATAACACACTATGAGGAACAAAGCAAAACCGAATACGCCTTGGTCAACGAGAGTCATCAACACTGTGCTGTGAAGGTGCAAATTCTCTTCCCGCGTGAACCATTTTTTCGCCAGATCTGGAACCAGGTGAAGGAAGTAGTGGCCCCCAGCTCCATTGCCGAAAATAAGTCCCCGTTGATCGAACATCAACCAGTCCAATGTGCGTTGCCACAACACCGATCTGCCATGAAATGTTGTTACATCAAGCAAATCCACTCTCCTTACAATCGCTGTGAACAAAGGCAAACTTAATATGCGATATATCAGTAGGCCCATATTCAATAGCAACGGCAATGTAAAAACTGACACAAGGAAAACACCGCGAAAACGTCGCGATATGTTGAAAGCAAACAGTAAAAAGACGCCGATAAAAATTAACATCGCGAGTCTCGAATTGATATAGTACAACAACGTGAGATTGAGAGCGAAGTAACCGAGCAAGTAGGCAAGCCTTAAAGGCTCTTTTAATGATTTCTTGATGAAGGTCAGTATCATTAAGTTCAGAATCGCGACGAGGCAGGCCCCGCTGTAGAAGCTATCAAGAAAAGGGAAAGCGACTCTGCCTTCTATACTGTGAGTTTGATTCGTAATACCAAGACCAAAGAAACCAACCAGGTTTATAAATAGCAACATACTCCAGCTTATGAAGGTAAGCTTCACAAAGTTCTCCTTGTGTTTCTCATTATAAAGGAACATAATTATAAACGACTGGAAGGGAACCACTAATTGGATTGACTTAGTAACAACACCTAGCATGTTTGTCGAAGGCATATTCTTTGCAAGCGACACAAACAAGGAAGCGATACACGTCAGCTGAAATGCCAAAGTCAAAAAATACACGCTATTGACTTTCGTCTCCACATCGCGTTTATAGGCCAGGTCAATCAAATAAAAGAAAATTATAAGGACGTGAATTGAGATCGAAACCATTTTACCGACGGAAGGGCTCATGGTCGCGGCGATGTATGCCCCGATCCCGTAAACCGGAAAGCTGATCACATACAGAAAATTTATTATGTCCCTTTTATTCAACATATCACCTTAATGAAAAACAGGACCCGACCATGTTAATGTTGTGTAACATCTCAATTAAGTTTGAGTTTTGAGAACATAACATCCTTGATGAATCTAGAAAAATATCTTCGATCGTTTTCGATGTCGCGAACGACAGAGACAGGGTGTCTGAGCGGAAATTGAAGGTCAAATGCCGCCAAAGATGCACTCTTGCTGCCTACATCAGTCGTATGTGTGGCACCCTCACCAAAACCTAGGTTTCGAACAAGATTCTTATGCGGAACAATGGCTAAGCCGGAATTAATAAAGCGCGCGAAATCCCACTGGTAATCCCACCAATCGATGCTACCTCTCCTGGCAGCTGTCGCGTCTAATTTCCGCAGTCGATACAATTTTTCCATCCAATTCAGAAAGTAGTTATCGAAGAACCCACTCTGTTTTACTTTTTCATAAAGTGAAATGTTGAAATCAAAACATTTCCAAGCTCGTCTCCACGTAGCCCATCCCCAAATGTGTCCACTCCTTGAAAAATAATAGGAGTAGTTTGAATTGTTTGTCAACCCATCGAGGAAGTTATTACCGCCGATGTGCATAACGCGCGAATCATTTCGGTACTTCTCAAGCAACTCCTGGCAAAACCAGAAGAAACTTTCCGAAGGTAAACAGTCATCCTCGAGTATGATACCTTCCTCTTCATTTTCAAAGAACCACGTCATTGCAGTTGATGGGCCAAGACCGCAGTTAAGATTTTTGTCACGAAACTGAGTCTTTAATTCACAGTTCCAGTCAACCTGCTCGATTATTTTCCTGGCTTGCGCACAACGAACAATATCAGTTTCAACAGTTGGGCGTGGACCATCGGCCGCCACATAGAGCCGTAAGGGCTTGATCTTACGTATAGCATCAAAGACTATCTGCGTAGTTTCCGGTCGGTTAAAAATGATGAACAAAACAGGCGTGCTAAGTGGCGGTTGACTCATAAAACAACGATCACCATTTTAAATTAACCGCAATTGTTTTCTGTTTCACCTTTTATGACGTCATGAATATTAAGAAGGAATATCGCATCCCTTGCTAAAATTTATATCCATACCCGTAACCATATCCGTATCCCGAACTCTTCGTACCCTTCACATCATTCAACAAAATGCTTACGTTGGTGATCTTCTTACGTTCGTATAGCTTATTGATCTTGTTCAAGCTGTTCCGGTTTGTGTAGTCGGACCGTACGATGTAAAGGTTGGCGTCAGTGTATTTCATCAAAATGATGTATTCCGAAACATAACCGAGCGGAGGGGAATCGAGAATAATAGTACTGTACGTCTGCTTTAGAGTGTTGATCAATTCCTCCATCCTCGGACTGCCAATAAGATCAATAGGATTAGGAGGTATTGGTCCCGATCCAATAACGTCAAATCCTTTGTGTTCCGTGTTATTGATAATTTCCTTGATCGTTCCGTCGCCCACAAGGAAGTTAGACAAGCCCTTTCTGTTCTTAAGTTGAAAATAGGCAGCTACACGCGGACGTCTCATATCGGTGTCAATCAGGATGGTTCTCCTTCCAGCATAAGCCATTACTGCCGCCAGGTTAACGGAACAAAACGTCTTGCCTTCGCTTTCGCGTGACGAGGTTATTCCAATGACATTGGCATTTTTACCAAGTGTAAGGTATTGCAAGTTGACACGAAGAGATCGGAAAGATTCGCCAATGGGCGACCTTGCATGAGCGATTATAGATGCTTGTTCTCTTTTGTTGGCGTGACTAATAGTACCGATAAAAGGAATTTTGGTGTGCTGCTCAACATCCTCATGTGTAACAATGTTATCATTGAGCATATCCTTGACAAGGATTGAACCAATTGCAGATCCGACTCCAAGCACGATCGCCAGCGCAAAGATGAGATTGGCATTAGGGGACACAGGCCCACTTCCAACCTGATAAGGTCTGTCAACGATCGTTTTTTCCACTGAATTCGAAGCTATCGCTATTCCTGCTTCAGCGCGTTTCTCCAACAGGTAGTTGTAGACGTTATCGTTAAAATCAAATCTCCGCTGAATATTAACGAGCTCTCTTTCATTTCGAGGAAGCACGTTCAGGTTTTTTTGAATCTGAAATATGCGGTTGTTGATATCGGTCAGTGCAATGGATGATACCTCGATCAAATTCTTTACGTTTTCTACAAGCGTCTTCTTGGTGTTATTGATCTTGGTCTCAACGATTTCCGCCAGTGGGTTATTTTCCTTTGCGTTGTAACTCAACTCCGTACGCTCCTGGTTCAGTTTTGCGAGTTCAACTAAAAGATTGTTCAGCACAGGATCTTCGAGCCCAAGCGCAGACGGAGCTACGATCTCTGAAATCTTGTTGTCGTTTTTCAACGAATTTGCAATGAACTGATAGTACTTCAATTTGCTCTCAAGATCGGCTTTATCGGTTTCAAGTTTGTCAAGATTCCGGTTCAGGTTTTCCGCGGTAGAACTGATGTCCAGGATATTATTTTTCGATCTGAATAACTCCAACGAGCCCTCTACCTGACGAAGGGTATCGGACACACCGCTTAGCTGGTTATCTATAAACTGAATGGTCTTTAATCCCAGCTGATTCTTCTTGTATAATTCGTTCTTTAAATAGACCTCGAGCAATTTGTTTATGAACATCTTTTCTTTATCTGCGACAGGACCCTTCACTCTTAATTCAACGATAAAGGATTCAAGCGATATTGGTTCGATAGTTAATTTTGCCTGGTATCCCTCGGTAAGCGATTGTATTTTTTTAAGGGTGAAAAAAGTTTCCGTTTCCTTATCTACTTTAAAAAGGTCGTTGAACTTAATCTTAAAACTCAGATACTTATTAACGAAGGGTTTATCAAGCGGTACTTCTTCGTCAATTTCGAGTCTGTCAACAAATCCTTCTATCTGGTTAGTATAGTAATTGTAGGTGTTAACATTTTTTCCCGAAACCTTAACACGGTATCTGGTGGACGATATTTGTTCAATAAAAACGGGAACATCGACAATTTGATTTACTACCGAGTCTATCTCAATGGTGAATGGTGAGTCGCCATATCTTTCCTCGGTTACGAAGTTCTTTCTTACAAAGTACTGAATGGCAAAATCGAGCTCGCGTACCGCGCGGTCTACCATTGTATAAGATTTTAAAATCCCTATTTCGTCCTCGATCCCCGTTTGAGATGTGTAAAGATTCATCCCTTTCAGGAAATTCTCTGAGTCCATATTACCGGTTTGAGTTTCGCTCTTAAGTAGCATCGAAGCCTTAACTACATACTGCTTAGGGGACAACTTGATATACGCATATGCCAACGGCAGCGTAATTAAGAGTGCTATTAAGAAATAATACCACTTTGAAAGAAGCTTCCTGAGTATTTGTTTAATATTTAATTTTCCATCCATGACTTGAGTCTTTTTTCCTATTCGCTTTCTACTTCCGGTCGCTAGCTAATTATTATCCAAATAGTTTAGGATCAGGATAGCGGTCGTGACCGCTGAAAATACCAGCGTCAAGTTTTCAAGATTTGAACGCTTGGAACGGGCTCTAAGGGGTTCGACATATAAGACGTCGTTAGGCATAAGGTAAAAATACTTTGATTTCAACACGTCAGGATCTTTTAGATCCAAAAGTATGACCTCTGACCCCCTGGGGACCGACCTGATCAGCTTCACGTTCTTCCGACTAGCAAAAATAGTAAGGTCGCCGGCCAATCCAAGGGCTTCCAGGATAGTAGCCTGATTATTGTAAACGTAGTGATAGCCAGGGTTATTCACCTCGCCTAATACCGTGATTTTGAAGCTTATCAGCTTTACTACAACTGTGGCATTTTTGAGGTATTTGTTAGCATTGGTTTGAATAAGATTTTGAACCTCGTCCAGTGTTAGATCTCTGACGGTCAAAAGACCGAGGATCGGAAGATTGACCCTTCCCACCTCGTCGACGGAATATCCTTCCAGGTACATATTTCCCGGATTCGCAAATGTTGACGTCTGAGTTGTGGTGATTATGTTAACAAGA
>JGI10216J12902_103076197_pt1 | contig 19183 bp, 14 predicted proteins | sample KanNatreferecore_FD_12902 | JGI IMG/M metagenome (IMG submission 12902)
ATCGCCATCCTAAGCCAGTGGCTTGAGTCGCAGGGATTCGCCGTGCGGCACATGGGATTGCGACGATCGACATTGGTCGCGGAAGAACTGGAAGACGCGAAAGAAGGGAATGTGCTGACGCACACGACGCTCTCGCTTTTCTATGCGACGGACTTTTTCGATCAGCAGGTGCATGATCTCGTGCCGGCGTTGCGCGCAGGGCTGATCGTCTTGGCGGATCGATATGTGTTCACGCTGATGGCGCGGGCGATGGTGCGTGGCGCGGATCACGATTGGGTACGTAATTTGTATAGTCACGCGCTGGTCCCGGACGCGGTGTTCTACATCAGCGTCAGTGCGCGGCAGCTGGTGGAGCGAAACTTCCAAAAGAACTCGTCGCTCGACTATTGGGAGAGCGGAATGGACCTTGGGCTCTCGCGCGACATGTTCGACAGCTTCGTGAAGTATCAACGCATGCTGGCGGGACAATTTACAGCGATGCAAAAAGAGTTCGGTTTCGAATTGATCAACGGGAATCAGCGTATTGATCGAATTCAGCAGGAGCTGAGAAGGCGCATCGGCGGAATGCTGGGGCTGACAACGAACGGAAAGTAGAAGGCTCAGCCAGCCGGGGGGATAGATGCGTGAGGGGACCTGGGATAGCTCGAAGAATTGTCAGGGTTTCGGCCTCCGCTTCGGGGAGAACTTGATCTTCGCGATCTCAGTGCTGTCGAGGCTGCCGTTGGAGTTGTCGTCGAACAGATATAGGCGGCTTTCAGGATTTTTAGCGGCCACCTGCAATTTGATGACTTCGGTCCCGTTGATTTGACCGTTGTAATCGGTGTCGAGAGCCCGGGCCTCACGAATCGCCAGATCCTTGACGGTGACTGCCGGTTTCGATTTTGACTTCGTCGTTGGTTTGCCTGCGGGCTTTTTCGCTGGCGGTGCAGCGTGGCCGACAACCGCCGTTACGAGAACGGCGAGAAGGGGTCTAAGGAGGTTCATTGCAGCAGGATATCGAACAGATTTGCGAGTGGGCTATCCGTTTCTCTCTGCCATTGAGCATGTTCCAACTGGCACGCGTCTGTTTCTTGGCCGAGGCACGGATCCGTGGCAAATTTCGGGCTGTGATACCTCGCACATTGATCGTCTTCCTCCTCGCGGTAACGGCTTCCGCGGTGCCGCTTCAAATCCGGGTGGCGACTTTCAATGCATCATTGAATCGGAGTGCGCCGGGACAATTGGAGAGTGATCTGGCTGTGACGACCAACACCCAGGCCAGGCGCGTGGCGGAGATCATCCAGCGAACAGCGCCGGACATCATATTGGTCAATGAGTTCGACTACAACGCCAGCAATCCCACGGGATCCACTTCGGCTCTCTCTCGCTTTCATGACAACTACCTCGCCGTTTCCCAGAACGGGCAATCGGCGCTGAATTATCCGTATCGCTATATCTCCCCAAGCAACACGGGTGTGCCGACAGGCGCATCAACGCTGACTGATGGCGACTTCGACAACAACGGCTCAGTCGTAACGGCTCCCGGGAGTGATCTCTACGGGAACGATTGCTTCGGCTTCGGACAATTCCCCGGACAGTTTAGCTTCGCCGTCTATTCGAAGTTTCCCATTCTGACCACGCAGATCCGCACGTTTCAGCTCTTCAAGTGGAAGGATATGCCCGGAGCCATTCTGCCGGATAACACGGGTACCCCGAATCCGAGAGATTGGTATACAACGAATGAGCTGAATATCTTTCGGCTATCGTCGAAGAATCACGTGGACCTGCCCATTGAGTTGAAGACCGGGCACGTCCTCCATTTGCTTGCGAGCCACCCAACGCCTCCCTCATTCGATGGCAGCGAAGATCGGAACGGGCGCCGCAATTTCGACGAGATCCGATTATGGGCCGATTACATCAACAATGCCGGTTACCTTGTGGATGACTCTGGAGTGGCCGGGGGATTGGACGATGATCAACGCTTCATCATCCTCGGCGACATGAACGCGGATCCTCGCGACGGAGACAGCGTAACGGTAGGTGGAGTACGGGCGATCAATCAGCTCAGGAACCATCCGCGCATCAACTCGAGCTTTAATCCATCGAGTCCGGGCGGAACCCAGCAGAGCCAGCTACAGGCTGGCGTGAATTCGTCGCACCAAGGAGACCCGGCATTTGATACGAGTGACTTCTTTGATGGAGGCGGCGGTGCCGGCAACCTCCGCGTGGATCATGTCTTTCCCTCGAAGGTCGGCCTCAATTCTTTGGGAGGGGGAGTGTTTTGGCCACTGACGACGGAGCCGGAGTACTCGGTACTTTTCACCGCCGGGACGACGCAGACCACGGATCATCGCCTGGTTTGGACGGACTATGCGGTGGTGCCGGTGGTGCGTCAGGCAGTGCGTGGGTTGCGCTCGTCAGCACAGGGGAGTGATGTCGTCATAACGTGGGGAACGCAAAACGGCGTGAGCTACAAGGTGGAACAAAGTCCCGATTTCGGTTCGTGGACAGACACACCCACGATCCCGATAATCTTCGACACCAACTTGCTGACCGCTACCGCTACTCACTCCGGAGGACTGACCGGATTGCAACGCTTCTACCGGGTAGTCACGACGCTGGATGCCGCTTCGCCGATGATCAGCCTCAAACCGCCCAGAAAACTGCGGCGCTAAGCCTACTGAATCGTGATGCCCGGAGGCTGGTAAGCCAGGGGCTGTCCATTCTTGCGGAGCATCACCGCGTCCGCATCTTTCACTTCCACCCAGAAGCGGTTGCCCTTTAATTTCAGAGGGCCAACCTTGGGGTAGACCACATCTTCGAACACCGGCTCAGCCGCAGGGTCATCCCTTCGCACTCGCACCCAGGTCTTCTTCAGAGGTTCGATGACCAACTCGTTCAAGGGCGCCGTTAAGCTGCCAGACACTTCAACCGGCGGAAGAGTTGTTGGCGCAGGCGCGGGGGTGGCGCTGGTCGAGAGGAACTGATGATCCGTTTGCACGGGGACCACCGGACTGGGATTCGTGGTCTGAATGGGCGCTTGCGGCGTTGGGGCAATTGGGGCGGCTCCGGCAGGAACCGGTTGCGAAATGACCGGAGGAACTGCGGTTTCCGGTTTCGTCTCGACCTTCGCGGAAGCCGGAGCGCCAGGAGCTGTCGCCGTCGCTTCCGGCGTCGGCGTCGCCGGCGCGGAACTCATGCCCACCTCGAGCCGCTGAGCCTGGTAATAAAGGTGCGCGCCAAATCCCACCATCGCCATCAGAAGGATGAAGGCGATAAGTGGAGCGAGCGAAGGGCGCCGACGCTCATTTCGCCGGACCTCCGGAGCAGCGCGACGCACCGCGCGCTCGGGCTCGCCTTCCGGCGCGTTGAGATACTGGTAATCGGAAAGACTGATCGGATTGCCGGCTTCCAGTTCGCGAGCGAAAGCACGCACGTCCACGTTGAGAAACTTGCCGTACATCAGCAGAAATCCACGAGCGTACGTGTTATTCGCGAACGAGGAGTAATCGTCTGCTTCCAAGGCGCCAAGCTGACGCGCACGGATACGCGTTTCCATAGCGGCTTCTTCGAGCGTGAGGCCGCGCGCTAAACGAGCTTGTGCGAGTTTTCTGCCGATCGACTCAACCATGATGGAGACGAGTTGCATCAATCACACGAATGATCGCGATCGCCAAGGACGAGTCGGAAGAAAATTCAATCGTGTAAGTCGAGGGCATCGGTTGTGATCGGCGGAGCGTCTCAAATCGGACGCATCTACTCCACGCGAAAGCGATTCGCGCGCCCAATACGACAAGAAGTGCGAGGACTGCGTGGCTCGTTTTGCTTTGACCTTCGCGCGCGCACGCACTGATAACGCCCACCCCTCATCGAATTTCCATTTCCAATGAACACCGTCACGTCGCTCAAGACCGTCAAAAAGAACGTCGCCAAAGCTGTCGAGGCCGAGATCTCCTCGACCGGCGGCCTTCTCCGGCTGGCACCTTGCTGGGTACCACGTTCCTTCCTCCAGCCAGGCAAGCGCCTCAAGCTCCATCCCGATGATCTCTATGCTTACGGGCTCAACCGGGGCGGTATTGACGAGCGCTGGTTCGCATCAACGACTCCCGCAGCGAACGAAAACCGTACGCCTGATGAGGGACTCAGCTACGTGGTCGTGGGCAATCAGCGTTTTACCCTTCAGCAGGCAGTGGCGGAGTGTGGTGCGACTTTGATTGGGTCTGGCATATGGAAGAAGTACAGGAAGTGGCCGGTGTACTCGAAGTTCTTCGACAACATGGGTCCGATTCCGCACCACATGCACCAGAGCGCGAAGCAGGCGAAGCTGGTCGGCCAAGAAGGCAAGCCAGAGTCCTATTACTTCCCGCCGCAGCACAACAACGTCGGCAACAATTTCCCGTATACCTTCATGGGGTTCGAGCCCGGCACGACCAAGGCGCAGGTGCGCAAGTGCCTTGAGAATTGGAACAGGGGCGACAACGGGATTCTCGATCTCTCCAAGGCCTACCGCCTTAAGGTAGGTAGTGGCTGGCTGATCGATCCGTGCATTCTGCACGCTCCGGGTTCGTTATGCACTTACGAGCCCCAGTGGGGCAGCGACGTTTTCGGCATGTATCAGAGCCTCGTCGAAGGCCGGGAGGTGCCGTGGTCGCTCCTCGTAAAGGACATGCCCAAAAAGTTCCACAAAGACCTCGATTTCATTGTGGACCAACTCGATTGGGACAAGAACGTCGATCCGAAATTCAAGGACAACCACTACCTTGAACCTGTGCCGGTAGCGGACACTCGCAGCGAAGGGTATCTCGATCGTTGGATCGTGTACGGCAAGGTCGATGGCGAGCAGCTTTTCACCGCCAAAGAGCTTACCGTAGAACCTGGAGTTAAGGTAACCATTCAGGACACCGGCGCATATGGACTGATCTGCGTTCAGGGCGTCGGCAAGATCAACGGACAACCTTTGAATAGCCCGAAGCTGATTCGCTTCCACGAGTTGACCGAGGACGAGTACTTCTGCACCGAAGATGGAGCGAAGGGCGGCGTCACATTTGAAAATACCAGCGAGACAGAGCCCCTGGTCTGCCTCCGCTACTTCGGTCCCGAAGTAAATCCGCACGCCCCTGCCATGGGAGCTTATCGGAAAAACAAGTTCAACTAACCTTTCCGCCCCAACCTCCCCTAAACAACTACGACCGCCGGATCAGCATTGCTGATCCGGCGGTCTCGCTTTCGGGAGATGATAGGGCTATTGCGGCACCTCGACAACTTGGTCCCACTTCTCGATAATCATCTGCAGGTCGCTGCCGTATTCGCTGAGCGTGCCAGAGGCGCGGACCTTCTTGCCGACCCATGGCTTGAGCTTGTCGTACTTGAACTCCTCCGGATTCTTCTCGATGGGGAAAACTAGCGAAACACTCTCTCGGTAGACTTTGGTGAAATTGAGATAGCGATGCGTGCCTGACTTGCTTTCGCCCACGCGGACGAGGGTTCCCTCAAGCGTAATGATTTGACCGGTCTTGCCTCGCAGCACTTCCAGAGCTTTCGGATCGAAGACCTCGACTGGTGCGGTCGGTGAAAGTGCGGCCGGCTGGCCGGGTTTGTCTTCGGCTTGGGCGAGGGCCAGGGTAACCAGGGCAAGTGAAAGCGGAATCAAACGGGAGTTCACAAGCGACGGTGCTAGCGAAAAGATGGGAGAATTGCGATGGGAATTCGAAGCCCGTTATCGTCTCCGCTTGGGAACGCGGGGCTGAGCGGCCTGGACCTCCAGGGCCAGGCCAATTGCTGATTGCGCTGAGAGTGTCCGCCCCGTCGACCATTCGAGTTCAAATTGCTTGGCCGGAATTAGTTCGTGGAGACGCCCGAGTGCGCGTTCATAGCTAAGCTTCTCGGCGGGTGGAAATGCGAGACCCAGGTTCTCTCGCTGCATGGATGCTGCGCCGTAGAGACGCACCGCTTTAGCGCCGCAGTTTTCAGCAATGCAAATGTCAGCGATTGACTCGAGTGCGTACGGCACAGACCATTTGTTTCCGAGTTCGCGACTCAAAGCGATCGACTCGGTCAGGTATTTGCGAGCGGCCGTATAATCACGTTCGCTAATGCAGGCTTTCGCGAGGCTCCAGGTGACCAGCCCGATTACCCACTTGTCGCCGGTTTCGCGAAAGATCGCCAGGGAGCGCTCCTTCATTTCCCGGCCGGTAGTAAAGTCTTCGTCGTCCGTTGCGATGCTTCCCAAGCCGCTGAGTCCGGTGGCGATGAGTCTCTTTGATTGGACCGAGTTACCGATCGCTCTTGCCTGTTCGAATAATTCGCGCGCCTTCTCATTGTTCCCTTCGTTGCGTTCCGTAAATCCGCGAAACGCTTTAACGAAGCCAGCATCTTCGGTCATGCCTAACTCTTCGAACAGCCTTTCGGCTTCACCGTAGTGACGAAGCGCATCGTCATCTCGATCCTGGCACCAGGAAAGCCGCCCAGCACCGCGTTCGGCCTTCGCCCTGATCGTCAATGGGACAGCATCGTTAGCTCGCTGGAGCAGGTCTTCGAACATCTCGCGCCCTTCCGTGAGATAACTGCGCACTTCCCAGTAGCGCGTGAGAGCACCGGCGAGGCGCAGGCCGAGATGCACCCGTTCCTCGCTCTCCAGGCTCCAGCGAAGCGCATAGTTCAGATTGTAATGCTCCTGACTAAGTCGATCGAGCATGCGAACCTGATCCGTGCCGACGAGTTCGGCTTCCGCGTCCTCCGCGAATCTCATAAAAAACTCGAGATGGCGCGTCCGATAATGGGCCGTCTCGTGGTGCTGCGTCAGCTTCTCATCAGCATAATCCCACAGCGACTCGAGCATGGTGAAGCGAGTCTCTCCATTGTGGCCGGGCTCGATCATTAGCAGAGACTTGTCGACCAGCGCGTAGAGCAGATCGAAGACATCAGCGCGCTCCACTCCATCTCCGGAGCAAACTTCCTCCGCCATCTCGAGCGTGCGCCCAGCGACGAAGACCGCCAGTCGACGAAACAACGCGCGTTCGGGATCGGACAGGAGGTCGTAGCTCCAGTCGATCAGCGAACCGAGCGTTTGTTGACGCGGCAGGGCACTGCGGCTCCCAGCATTCAGGAGCCGAAAGCGGTCGTCCAATCGAGCCAGGATCTGCTGAAGCGAAAGGGCCTTCACTCGGGCGGCGGCGAGTTCGATGGCGAGCGGGATCCCGTCGAGGCGCGAGCAGATCTGGGCCACCGTGCGTGCGTTCTCCGTCGTGAGGGCGAAGTCGGGCCGCGCCGCCGCCGCGCGTTCCACGAAGAGTTGGACGGCCTCCAGGTCGGAGAGGTTCTCGAACTCTGCGCCTTTCTCCTCGCGTCGAAATTCGGGTACCGAGAGTGGTGGCACCTGCCAGATTGTTTCGCCCTCGATGCTCAGGGCCTCTCGGCTGCTGGCGAGGATGATCAATTCGGGGCAGCGACGAAGCAGTGCGGATGCAATTTGCGCGCACGCTGAGATCAAATGCTCACAGTTGTCGAGGATGAGCAAAAGGCGTCGGGCGCGGAGCGCATCGGCCAGCGTGTCCAGCGGTGGCCGGCCCGGCTCCTCGCGGACATCGACCGCATTGGCGACGGTTTCCGAAACGAGGAGCGGGTCTGAAACCGTGGCGAGCTCGACCAGCCAAACGCCGTGAGTGAAACGATCAAGGACTTCCGCGGCAACTTGCAGCGAAAGCCGCGTTTTCCCAGTCCCTCCGGGCCCGGTTAGCGTGAGCATCCTCGTCGTGTCGAGCAGGCGCTTCACTTCCGCCATCTCTCGCGAACGACCCACGAACGTGGTGACCTGAGCGGGGAGATTGTTGGGGAGAACTTCGAGTGACCGCAGCGGCGGAAAATCGGTGGGCAAATCCACCGCGACGAGCTGAAAGATGCGCTCGGGCTTGCTCAGATCTTTGAGGCGTCTCTCGCCGAGGTCGCGTAAGGAAACGTCCTCAGCCAATTCTTCGCGCACTCGCTCCGCGGTCACGCGGGAGAGTAATGTCTGGCCACCATGGCCGGCCGCAAGGACACGGGCGACGCGATTGAGCGTCTGCCCAAAGTAATCGCCGTCACGTTGCTCGGCCTCTCCGCTATGCAGAGCGATGCGTACGCGCAATGGGCCGGTTTCCTCCCATGTTGCGGCAGCGAGTTTGCGTTGTGCGTCCACGGCTGCGCGCGCGGCATCGAGCGCGTTCATGAAGGCCACGCAGAATGCGTCACCGATCGTCTTAAAGACGTATCCCCGGTTTTCGGAGAACACATCGCGCATCAACTCGTCGTGTTGCGCAAGCGCCCGTCCCATGGCTTGCGGGTGCATCTCCCATAGCTGAGAGCTGCGCTCGATATCCGTGAAGAGAAACGTGACGTTGCCGCTCGGTAGTTGCATGCGCTTGTTCAACTAAACCTTTCGCGCAAAGCGCCGTAGCTATGCAACGGGCAACTCGTGCTTGGTCAGTTCAACCGCTTGTTTTGAAAGTATTCAGGATATCGGCTCTGGAGCTTGTTGAGCAGCTTTTTCGCGACGTCGTCCTCGCCCGCCTTGCGGTAGCAGGCTACGGACTTCTCGCCCGCTCGCGGGGTGACGCTTTCGTCATCAATGATCACAGAAACGCTCTCGTAGGTCTTGGCCGCGTCAAGCCAGTGCTCCTGCGCGGCCTGGATATCGCCGGCGGTAATGCGGAGTTCGGCGTTACCGGCTCCATCGGGCTGAATCTTCAAGCCTTGCTCGACGCTAGCGCGCGCCTCCGAAAATTTGCCGGCGCCGAGCTGCGCCTGGGCCAGATCGTTGAACGACTCGGCGCGCGGGAGCGGCTCCTTGATGGCGGCAAGCAGAGAAGTGAATGCCTTCTCCGCGTTGGCATAGTCCTTGAGCGCCAGCGCACTCCTGCCGAACGCGCGCCAGTCTTCTGGCTTGGCATCTTCCCGCCCCATGAGCATGCCGATATGCTTGACGGCCCCGCGATAGCTTTCCTCGGCGACTTCCGACTTCCCACTCTTCTGCTGCGTGTTCGCGCGATCAAAGAGCGTGATGCCGAGCCACCGCAAAACTTCGTAGGGAACGTGACCCCTCGCCTCGCCTCCGACGTACGTATCGATTTCCTTGGCCACGCCCTCGGTGTCTTCGAGATAGTAGAAACACAGCATCACGCGCAGGCTCGCGCGCTCGAAGTAGTCTGTCTTGTTCAGGTCGCGCGCGGCTCGAAGCGGCGCGATGGCGTCCTTGTAGGACTTGTTTTCAAAGGCGACTGAGCCGATCCAGAAATTTGCCTCGGCCTTCTCGGCCTGGGGTGCATCGGGATAGTCGCGGAGATAGATCTTGAAGGTGTCGGCCATGCCGGCGTTGTCGCCCCGCTGGCCGAGCATCCGTGCGAGCTGCAGGATGGCCGCCTCGCGCTCCTTCGATTTAGGAAACTTATCGATCAGCGTGCGGAAGTCCTTGATCGCAGCTTCCTGATTGTTAACTCGTAACAACGTGACAGCACGCTGCAGATAGATGGCGGCGATGGTTTTGTATGTGGGATAGCTGTCAATCAGCGACGTGAGTGCCTGCGTCGCGCGGTCGAATTTCTTCGTCTGTTGAAAACACCAGCCGAGCTTTGCGAGCGCCTCGGCCTTCATTTGAGCGTTCAAGTGGCGCGACTTGGAGAGTCCCTCGTAGATTGCTCCTGCCGCAGCGAAATCCTGTCGCTTGAACAAGGCTTCCGCCTTCATCAACAAAACTTGGTCCTTCGATTTTTCGTCAGGATTGGAGTTGAGGTACTTATCAATCTCCTCGGTTAGTTCCGGAGATTCGCCACGGTACAGGGCGACCAGCCGCTCATAGCCTGCTTCACGGGCCGAGGTGCTGGCGGGAGCCTCTTTCACGATTTGATCGAAGAGCTGCTGGGCCTCGTCAGACTTGTTTAGCCCGCGATAGGCCTTCGCGACGGTTAGCATCACCTGCGGGCGAAGCTCGGCGCTGAATTCCTTTTCTCCGGTGGTCCAGCGATCGATGACGGACTGATACTTCTGCGAGTTGTACTCGAGCTGAATGAGACCGAAGTATGCGGCATCTCGCCAGCGCTCGACGTTGGGCATCTCAATGGCGCGCTTGAGCATTTCCTCGGCCTTCTCGTTCTGGCCAACATCAATGAGCCACATGCCCGAATACACGGTCGCCTGAGCTTTCAGCTCCGGATTCTGTGTCGATTGGGCGATGGCCTGCGCGTGCTTAAGAGCTTCGGCGGTGCGATTGGCCTCGCGCAGCAAAAGAGCGAGCGCGAGGCGGCTGTTATCGAGGAAGGGATTGTCCTGCTGGGATAGAACCAGGTCTTCGTAGACGGACCGCGCTTCGAGGCGTTGTCCGAGAGTTTCCAAACAGCGCGCCGTGAAAAACTTCGCAGCGTTGGTTAGCTTGGGATCCTTGAGGCGCACGCTGGCGCGGCGGTAGTAAGGTAGCGCGGACGAATAGTTACGCTCGGAGTAGTAAATCTCGGCGAGGCGGTACGATGCCGGCCCGATAAATTCACCGATGTTGTATTGGTCGAGCAGCGTTTGGTAACTCGACTTGGCAGCGTTGGTAGAGCCGATGCGCCGATAGCTTTCTCCGAGGCGGAAGAGTACGCTAGGCCGGTCCGAACCGCCGGGATACATCCCAAGGTACTTCTCGTACTCGGGCGCGGCCATATCGAAGAGACCCTTGGCGTAAAAACCGTCTGCAATGTTACGCTGGATCAAATCCTGCGTCATCGGTGTGCCTCCCGGGGCGATGCGTATCTCACCCGAAGGGTCGGCCACGTCTGGTGAGGGCATCGGTGTCGGCCTGGCCACCGGACGGGGGGTTGCGGGAGCTGGTTTGTCCCCCGGAAGAGGGCGGGGTGTCGCGACCGGGCGCGGAATTGGAGTCGGTTGCCCAACGCGCGGCACAGGTTCAGAACGGCGGACTGGTTCTGCCCGCCGGACGGGCTCTGCTCGTCGCACGGGAATGTCGTCCTCCGTGCGGAATGGCCGCAAAACATCCTGAGCGAACGCTGACTCACAGGACAGAGTCAACATGGCGAGTGCGATTCCCTTCGCGATCGGCCTTGGCTTCATTCCGGTTTGTCGGTGGCGAACGCGACGTTCCAAATGCCGGCGTCGCGGCAGATATCCAGTACGTTGACGATCGCTTTATAAGCGGCGCGCTCGTCCCCGCGGAGAATGATGGCATAATCCGGATAGAGGCGGGCGAGTTCGGTCAGCCGGCTTTGCAGTTCCGCGGGCGGAACGGGCTTGCGGTTCCACACGACTGAACCATCCAGCTTCACGTTCAGGACGGTTTGATTGACGACCGCCACCGGTTCATTCCCGCTCTTCGCAGCGGGGACTTTCACATCCAGCTCCATCTCCTTGCGGGCGAAGTTCCAGGTGACGATGAAGAAGCAAAGCAGGACGAGGAGAATGTCCACCATCGGCGCGATCTGGAAGCCAATGACCTCGGGTGCTTTGCGGCGGCGAAATTTCATTAGGAGACGATTGGACGAATCCTAGCGGCTAAAATTCGTCGTCGATCGCTGCGCGGGAGGGTTCGCGGCGCTTGGAAAAGTTGATAGCGATCATGCCCACGATATGGGCGGTCGCAACTTCCAGATCGGAAATGAGCGACTGCACTTTGTTTCGGAAGAGTGCGTAGAAGATAAACGCCGTGATGCCGAGGACGAGGCCCGCTCCGGTGGCGACGAGTGCTTCAGCAACACCGGCGGCGAGGAGGACATCGCGGGACTGCGAGACATTGCCGCTGCCGAGAACGCCGAACGAACGAATGATGCCCCACACGGTGAAGAGCAGTCCGACCATTGGTGAGAGCATGCCGACATCGGCGAGGTAAGTGGGACGGTGTTGCAGCGCAGCGGCCTGGGCAGAACCTTCGCTCTCGGCGATCTCCTTGATGACGTCGAAGGAGGCACTGGGATTCTTCGTCGCGAAGTCGAGGGTACGCTGAGCGACGCGGGCGACGGCTTCGCTATGCCGGCTGGAAATGGCGAGCAGGCCAAGATAGTCCTTCTTCTTCAACAGGACGTCCGCCGTATTCATGTAGTGCGGAGAGAGAATCGCACCGCGGCGCAGCGTGAAGAGATTCACGAGGACGAGCATGAAGGTGAGGACCGACATGGCTCCCATGACGACCATGGCCCAGCCGCCGGACTGGATCAGCTTGAGGAGGGTGACGGGCGCACTGTCTTCCTCCGGGGGAAGCTTGGTGGCCGAGGTGGCCTTGATGGTGGTGGAGTCGGCCGCCGGCTGGCTTTCGACGCCGGGTTGGGTCGTTGCAGGTGTGGGGGGAGCCACCGTGGCAGACTTCGTCCCAGAGCCTGGGGCTTGGGCGAATAGAGATACGGCACTCAGAACAAGCGCCAGAACGATAGCGACGGATTTCATTAAAGACCGGGGTCGGATCGTACGCGGGAACCCCGCAGATGCAATGATGGCCTTGGAGGGGGAAGGGCCAAGCAATCGGGTGCCGGCGTGGGCGGATGGAGCATTGAGTATTAGGTTTGGAAGCCAGTGCTGAGGTATTGGGAAACGGAACAGGGATGCAGGAAGGCAAAACGGGAAGAAAGACGGGTGGTGCGTCGGTTATCCTTCCTGGCGCATCCCATCTTAGGCCAAAAACATCACTTATGAATCCTGCCGCACATTGAGTAACTCCTGCCGCATCAAGTTTGGTTCTCGACACACCACATCTTAGTCGAGAAACGCAACAATTTTGGCACGGGACAGGAATAATTGTTCCTGATGCGCGCGTTGCGACTCACGAAACATTGCGTTTGGCGCGTGCCGCATCGCATTTTGGCCCCGACGCAGCTATTTTAAGCGGTCGGGAGTGATGCCGTGCAACTCGAACACGCGAACGATCGTCTCCTCGATCACATTATTGGGGCAGCTTGCACCGGCGGTGATCCCAATGGTGATCGGCTTTTTGGGGAGCCAGTTCTCGGTCACGCGTTCGGCCTTTGAGTGCAGGTCGAAATGCACGATCCGGTCGCGGCTCTCGATCTTGCTGGCATTCCGAATGAAATAAGTGGGCAGCTTGACCTCACCCATCTCGGCGAGATGAGAAGTGTTGCTACTGTTGTAGCCGCCGATGACGAGGAGCAGGTCCATTGTGCTCGCGAGCATGTCGCGAAGCGCGTCCTGCCGTTCCTGAGTCGCGCCGCAAATCGTGTCGAAAAACCGATAATTCGACTGGGCCTTTTCGCCGTCGCGATCACGGACCGCAGCCATGACGCGCCGCTGCACGTCCTCGGTCTCGCCACGCATCATCGTCGTCTGATTCGCCACTCCGACGCGCTGCAGGTGCAGATCCGGATCAAATCCCTCGCTCACTGCGCCGGCGAATCGTTGAAGGAAGGCTGTCTTGTCGCCGCCATGACGGATGTAATTGCAGACGTAATCCGTGTCCTCGAGCGTGAGGACGATGAGATAATGCCCCTTTCCTTCAAGAACGGCGCGGGACGCAGTGGCCTTGGTCTCTTCGTGTGAGGCCTTGCCGTGGATGATCGACGTCATGTCGTCCTGTGCATTCTGGCGAACGCGTTTCCACACGCTCATGACGTCGCCGCAAGTAGTGTCGACGATCTGACAGCCAAGTTCCTTCAACCGCGAGACGGTCGTTACGTCGCTGCCGAATGCCGGCACAATGACGACGTCCTCTGACGTAAGGTCGGCCAGGTCCGCTTCCTTTCCCGCGGGGACGATGTTCTTGATCCCGAGCTCGGCGATCTGGTGATTCACCTCGGGGTTGTGGATTATTTCACCGAGAATGAAGATGCGGCGATCCTTGAAAACCTTTGCGGCAGCGTAGGCGAGGTCGATCGCTCGCTCCACGCCGTAGCAAAAGCCGAACTGCTTCGCGAGGCGCACCGTCACGCCGTCAACGCTCATCGTGCCGCCCGTGGCACGAAGACGTTCCACAATGTCGCTGCGGTAATGCGTTTCGACCTGTGCCTGCACCGCCGCCATCACGTCGGGAGTCCGAAGATTGACGCGTTTGGGTTTGGCGGCGGTGTCGGTGGACATTGATCTGATTTTGAGGGCGAAAACGCGGCCCTCAGGGTCGTCCCGCAATTAGCGGGACGCGAGGGGTAATTATTGAAGCAATGGTCCCGTCGGCGTGGTGAACACGCGATCGGAGATCATGAAGCTGGCCGGCGGATCCGGGTCGGCGTAGTCGGAGGGGCGCTTGAGATTGCGGCCAATGGTCGAATCTTCAGGCTGCGTGTGAGCGATGCTCACCGGGGTTCCGAGACGGGCGAGCTCGTAGAACTTCGGCGCTACGTTCTTGTGCAAACGCAGGCATCCGTGGGTGCGCGGCATGGGCCAAACCGAACCTTCGTGGAAACCATAGGCCGGATGAAACTCGCACCAGAACGCCATGGGGAATCCCACGTAGCGGCCGGTGGCCTGGCTAGACTTGCTCGGGCGAATGCTGTCGCCACTGACGGAGAAACCGTAGGAATTGGAACGTTTGCGGGCGATCTTGTTAAAGATGCGGTAATTGCCGGTGGGGGTAGGATTGGACGGCGTGCCGATGGCGGTAGCGGTCACCAGCAGCGGGCGATCGCCCTCCATCACGTAAACCGCACGGTTCTGAAGCGAGACCTTGATGCGGACGTTGTTCGGGTTGTTCGGCCGATAGGCGACCGCATCGTAACTCGTGCGGAGCGGTGTGCGACCAGCGCACCCGCTGAACCCGACAGCGGAGACGGCTGCGAGCAAAAGAAGAGCAAAGCGTTTCATTAGAGCGCCAACCGGAAGCGCATGCAGGGCCGAGTGTCAACGCTGGCGGCGACCAAGGGGAGCGATTGATGGGCTGCCCGACGGGTCGTTCGATTCACTTTGGGGAGAAGGTCCGGAGGAGCTTCTCGAACTTTCCCGACTCATTTGAGTAAGCGGGGTAAGGACGCTTGGCGTGCTTGGGTCGGTAGCGGAAATGTTTGTAAGCCCACAAATACTCATGGGGTCGCGCGTGGATGACCGGCTCCATCACCGACCAGCAGCGCTGACAGATTTCCGCAATGCTGGTCGATGCAGAGGTTTCGATTGGCGGATGCGCAATCACCCGGCATCGGCCGTCCTCGAGTGGTTGAGTCTCGAAGGGTACGATGAGAGCGCCTACGCGTTGGGCGAGGATAGCGTGGAGCAGGGGGACACACATCAACAAGCCGTTGGGCCCGAACGCCTCGATCGCGGTCGAGGCCTGATCGGGCCGCAGATTCAAGTCGATCAACATGCCCGTAACGCCGCCGCGCTTGGCGACCTTGAGCAATCGGAGAAGCGAGTTTTCCTGGCCAATCAATGTTTGGCCGCTGTGTTCGCGCAGATGCTTGAAGATCCCTGCCAGATGGGGATTTTTGAAGTTCTCCGCGACCATGACGTTGCCGAATCCCAGGAAACCGCAGACGAGGTTGCCCCATTCCCAGTTTCCCTGGTGCACGCCCATAAAGATCGCGCCGCGCCGTGATGCAGACAATTGATCGCGCAATTCGTCGAACCCTTCGGGAACAATCCATTCGTGATAATTCTCCCGGGTCAATCGCTGAGCCCAGAAAAGACTGAGCATCGTCAGGGCGAAGCTCTGATAGGATCGCCGTGCGAGATCGATTCGCTCCTCGGGGGTGAATCGCGAGCCGAAGACGCTCTCAAGATTTTCCAGCGCGACGGATTTTCCGCGGCGATCCAAGCGGTAGGCGACCGCGCCAACGAGATTCGCAAGGCGCATCAAGGCCTTCCGCGGCAACGCGGGAATGAGCGCGCCGACAGAACGGCAGGCATACTCCTCGAGACGATAGCGAAAGGACTTCCAGCGCGTCATGGGCGGCGATGCGATTACCGCATAACTCGCGGTTCGTTTGGAAGAGCGCGCTCTTTCGCCAATCAGACCGTCTTGCCGACGGCCGTGAGGAAAGGCTTCAGCTCCTTCATCAGATCGGCGAATCCCTTGAAATCCACCTGCTGCTGGCCATCGCTCAACGCTTCTGCGGGGTTCGGATGCACTTCGATGAGCAGTCCGTCCGCGCCCATCGCGACCGCGCCGCGGCAGAGCGCTCGCACCAGGTCGGCGCGACCGCAGCCCTGACTCGGATCCACGATTACGGGCAGGTGGCTTTCTTTCTTGATGACCGCCACGGCGGCGAGATCGAGTGTATTACGGGTGTAGGTTTCGAAGGTTCGAATGCCGCGCTCGCAGAACATCAGGTTGCCGTTGCCGTGGGCGAGGAGGTACTCGCCGGCGAGCAGCCATTCGTCGATGCGCTCGCTCAAGCCGCGCTTGAGGAGAACAGGCTTGCCGGTTTTAGCGGCGGCAATGAGGAGCTGAAAGTTTTGTGAATTGCGCGCTCCGATTTGCAGGATGTCCGAGACTTCCGCGACGTGTTCGACGTGATTTTCGCTCAGTAGTTCGGTGATGATCCTGAGACCGGTCTGCTCTTTCGCCTTCGCGAGGAGACGGAGACCTTCTTTCCCGAGCCCTTGGAATTCGTAAGGAGACGTGCGCGGTTTGTAGGCGCCGCCGCGGAGAATGGTTGCGCCGGCTTCTTTCACCGCCTCTGCGGTCGTCAAAAGCTGCTTCTCGTCCTCGACCGAGCACGGACCAGCCATGATCGAGAACTTGTCGCCACCGACAACTACCCCGTCAACGTTCACGAGGCTGTTGCCCGGATGCGATTCGCGGCTCACGAGCTTGTGGCGTTTTTGCACGGGGAGAACGCGCTCCACTTGCGGGAGGACCGTGAGGGATTCCAGCGTGTGATGTGTACGCTCGTCGCCGATTGCCGCGATGACCGTTTGCTCGGTCCCAAAGATCGGGCGCGGGTCGTAGCCTAGCTTCTGTACTTCGGCGATGACGAAATCAATCTGGTCGCGCGGAGTGCCGGGGCGAATGACAACGATCATTGGAAACTTTGAGGTTGAGGATTGAGTGTTAAATGTTCCCGCAGTGGAATTGGGGCGCGGAGACTAACGCGCGCACTTTAATTGTCCACCTACAGTCTCTCTGTTAACGCACTCCATCATCAGATATGCAGGACTTTACAGGCGGCGGCATTCACGCGCTCCCCAACAAACTCCGGAAAACCACAGGTCGACCCGACCTTGACCAAAAGATCAAGGAACTCGTCGCTGAGGCCGGCTGCGAGGTTTCCTGTGAGCTGATTGAGCAACTCGTGATGACTGCGCTTAAGATGGCGTGGGACAAGATCACGGTCGCGGACCTTAAGATGTTCAACCGCTCATTGAATGAATTCCGGTATGCTGCTCGGGTGTTCGCGCCATACCGGGGCGTGCGCAAGGTTTGCGTTTTCGGTTCGGCCCGGACGCATCCCTCCGAGCCGGAAGCGCTCGCGGCGGAGGAATTCGCGACGCAACTCGTGCAGCGCGGGTATATGATCATCACCGGTGGCGGCGATGGGATCATGGGCGCTGCCCAGCGCGGGGCAGGAGCGAAGCAAAGCTTTGGCCTGAACATTCGTCTGCCATTCGAGCAACGTGCGAACGAGACAATCCACCAGGATCCGAAGCTGATTAACTTTAACTACTTCTTCACCCGGAAGCTGAACTTCGTGAAGGAGAGCCATGCGATCGCGCTTTTCCCCGGAGGTTTCGGGACGATGGATGAGGGCTTCGAGGTGCTCACCCTTTTACAGACGGGTAAAACGCGAATCATGCCCATCGTGCTCGTGGACAAGCCCGGCGGAACGTATTGGAAGACGTGGATGCGGTTCCTCAAGGATCATTTGTTGCGCTTAAAACTGATCTCTCCGGATGACTTCAACTTGTTCAGCATTGCGCCTAGTGTTGAGGCGGCCATCGAGGAAATCACGGGCTTCTATCGCAACTACCGGAGTTACCGCTGGGTCGGCAATCGTATGGTGATTCGGATCAAACATCGGCTAACCGACGCGGCGGTGAAGAGCCTTAACGATCAATTTGCCGACGTGTTGGAGCTCGGCCAGCTTGTCCAAGGTGTTGCGCTGCCGGAGGAAGCGAACGAGCCAGACATCGCGCATTATCCTCGATTGATTCTGCAACCGTCGCGCCGGAATTTTGGGCGAATGCGTCTGCTGTTGAATGCAGTGAATGACGCGGAACTGGATCCCACGATGCCGAGCGCATCGCCGGATGACAGCTGGGCTCCGGTGGCGTAATCGCGTTTCAAAAGCTTGTTCGGAGGGCATCCAGTTCTTCAAGGTGCCTAAATGCTGCGCATCTCCGTTCTGACATCCGCCATCTTTGCGCTGATCCATTCGACGCCGGCTTCGGAGAAGGGCCGCAGCCTTGATGAGGTGCTCGATAATTTCGCGCCAGGCGTCAAAAAATGGGCTGCCGTCTGCGAAGTGACCAACGGTGCCGATGGTGCGCCTGTCTTTACATGGCACGACTACCGCGAGACCGGCTTTGCGGTGGATTTTTGGCCGGCGAGCTGCATTAAGATTTACGCAGTGGTTGCCGCGCTCGAGCTTCTCAATGAGCGGGGATTTCCGCTGGATACCGCGGTCACTTTTGAGCGACGGGCAGGTGACGGAGAATGGGTACTCGATTGCGCCAGAACTGTGCGCGAGATGTGCAGCGAAGTCTTTCGGCGCTCCTCCAACGAGGATTACACGCTGCTTCTTCGCATGGTGGGGATTGACCGGATCAACACGCACTTCCTCGTGCCGGAGAAGGGATTTCCTCATTCCGCGTTGATGCGCGGGTACGTCCTTGGCAGGCCGTATGGGTATGTCCGCGAGGAGCCGCAGCGCATTACATTGATTGCGGATGGCCGACGAGACGTGATTGAGCACACGTGGAGCGGCCATTCATATTCGGAGGAGCGCGGTGGATCGATCTTCGACGCCAAGACCGGGAACGTGACCAGTCCGCGCGAACTGGCCGAATCTCTTCGTCGAATCGTCTTCCACGAACAATTGCCGGTGGCCGAACGATTCCGCCTCACGCCGGAACAATTGGAGCTCGTTCGCTATGGGCACGCAGGCTTGATCGGGCTGGAGACCGTTCACGCCGATTCCGGACCGTATTCCTGGAAAGATGGCTTGGACGTGGTCTTTCCCGGTGCCCGGTTCTATCACAAATGCGGTTCGATCTCGAGCTACACGCTGGAGACGGCTTACTTGGATGATTCGAAGCAATCCGGACGGCGTTTCATTCTCGTTCCGGTGGTTGCTGCTGGGACTGAGACAAA
>JGI10216J12902_101830023_pt1 | contig 19102 bp, 2 predicted proteins | sample KanNatreferecore_FD_12902 | JGI IMG/M metagenome (IMG submission 12902)
AAGTCGATCGTGTAATTGCCGCGGAAGAAGATGCCGTCATAGCCGCCCGGCCCGCCGTTCACCGTGTCGCCGGGAGCGAAGCGCTCCTCGGCGTAGATGAAGATGTCGTTGCCGAAGCCGCCGGTCAGGGTGTCGACGCCCTTGCCGCCATAGACGACGAACCGGGCGTCGGTCTCCGCCGAGCCGTTGAAGGTGAAATCCTCCCCCTCCAGCAGCGCCGCGCCGTTGATCCTGGCCTGAACGCCCGCCGCGAAATTGGCGTCGTTGGTGGTCAGCACATAATCGTAGCGGTTCAGGCCGGACTCGCCGAAATTGGTGTTGCTGCCGGCGAGGATCGAGATGTTCTCGATCTCGGTGACATTGGCGCTCAGGGTCAGTCCGCCGGCATAATTGCCCTGGATGACCAGGGTGTCGACGCCGCCGCCGCCATTGACCACGTCCGCGGCCGTCAGGGTCGCTCCGAAGAAGAGGCTGTCGAGCCCGTCGCCGGCGAGGACCGTGTCGTTCCCGCCATCGTACAGGCGAAGCAGGTCGTTGCCGGTCCCGCCGGTGATGACGTTGTCGCCGGCATTGCCGCGGAAATCGTGGTTCACGTTCGACGTCGCGGTCAGATTCTCGACGTGGGGCCGGGCCGCCAGGCTGTAGACGGCGAGCCCGGTCCGGACCTCGTCCGTGCCCTCTCCGGCATTCTCCTCGACCGAGTCTCCGGCGACGTCGACGAAGTAGATGTCGTTGCCGCCGCCGCCGCGCATCGTGTCCGAGCCGGTGCCGCCGTCGATGACGTCGTTGCCGGCCGCGCCGGTGACGACATTGGCGGAAGCGTTGCCGGTCAGGGTCTGGCCGGCGGCATTGGTGCCGGTCAAATTCTCGACATTGGCAAGCGCCGCGAGGGTGTAGGTCGCGAGGCTCGTGCGGATCTCGTCAGTCCCCTCCCCGGCCAGCTCGGTCACCGTGTCGCCGGCATTGTCGACGACATAGATGTCGTTTCCGGCGCCGCCGGTCATCGCATCGGCCCCCAGGCCGCCGTCGATGACGTTGTCGGACGCATTGCCGTTGAGGGTCTGGTTGACGTTGCCGAGGCCGGTGAGGTTCTCGAGCGCCGCCGCGAGGGTGTAGGTCGCGAGGCTGGTGCGGACCTCGTCCGTCCCTTCGCCCGACGCCTCGGTGATCGAGTCGCCGGCCGAGTCGACGACATAGACGTCGTCGCCGGTACCGCCGGTCATGGCATCGTCGCCGCTGCCGCCGTCGAGCATATCGTTGCCGCCGCGGCCGAGCAGGGTGTCGTTGCCGCCCAGCCCGGTCAGCACGTCGGCATCGGCCGCGCCCGGATTGGACGGGCTGTTGTTGCCGTCGATGGCGTCCGCGCCTTCGGTTCCGGTGAGGCTGTCGTTGCCTGAGCCGCCGAGCAGGACGACCAGGTCGTTCAGGTCCCCCACCGTCGTCAGGACGCCGATCGCGGCGCCGGCGTCGAAGGTGACGTTGGTGGTGAGGTTGCGGAAGCTGAACTCGGTGCCGACCCGCTCGAGATCGTTGTCGGCGGCCGTCAGCCCGTCGGCATCCACGCCCAGCGCCATTCCGGTGCCGAGGCCGCGGAACAGGTTGTTCGAGACATCGGCGGTCGAATCGCCGGACATGTCCAGGTTGAGCCCGGTGCGCGACCATTCGATCGTGTTGCCGGTGACGACGAGGTCGACCCCGCCGCCGTCGAACCAGATGCCCCGGCCCCAGGAGGCCGTGCCGAACTGGCCCTGCGACGTGCCGGAGATGAGGTTGTCGGTGATCGTGATCAGGCCGTCGGCGATGACGACGGTCGAGATCGCTCGGTCGTCGACGCCGTTGGCGCCGCCCGCCACCGTCGACCAGAAGATCGAGTTGGTGACGAGGTGGCCCGCGGCGCCGCCGCCGGTCAGGAACTGGAGGGTCGGATTGGCCGAGCCTCCGCCGGTGGTGGTGCCGTCGTTGAGGAAGCGCAGGCCGTCGAGGGTGACGTTGTCGGTTGCGGTGACATGGGCGTGGCCGACGATGTTCGTCTCGCCCGTGCCGCCCGCGGCATCGCGCCCGGAAACCGCCTCGCCCGCCTCGGCGCCGAGGATGGTGACGCCGACGTCGATGGTGAGATCCTCGTCGTAAGTGCCCGCCGCGACCCGGATCGTATAGTCGTCCGAAGCCGCGTCGATCGCCGCCTGGATCGTCTCGAACGTACCGACGATATTGTCGTTGCCGTCGAACAGCTGGACCGGATCGTCGAGGTCGATGACGTTGTCGCCGAACAGGATGCCTTCGACGTCGATCAGCGTGTCCGCGCCTTCGTCGCCATTGCCTGCGTCGGTGTCGGTGACCGAGGTCAGGGAGACGACCCGTCCGCTCGAATCGGTCGTGCCGGTCACGGCATAGCCGTCGCTCGGGCCCGAATAGACGGCGATGTCATAGTCGTCGCCGCCGTCCAGAATGTCGTCCCCGCCATTGCCGGTGAGGACGTCGTCGCCGGCCAGTCCGGAGAAGCTGTCCTCGCCGAGCGAGCCCGCCAGATAATCGTCGAACTGGCTTCCGGCTTCCTCGAAATCCTCGGTGGTCGTGAACGGATCGAAGACCGATTCCTCCGGTGCGAAATAGACTCCGAGGACGCCGATGTTGGAGAAGCTGTTGCCGGACATGTCCGGATCCGTGTCGAGGCCGGTCGTTCCGCCGTAGAAGCTGTAGGCGGCGATCCCAAAGTCGAGATCGCCGAAGCTGTTGCCGGTCACGACGACCGCGACGCCCTCGACGTCGGAGAGGTCGAGTCCGACCGCGCTTCCGGCCGCCCCGGCGCCGGTGATGACATTGTCGGTGATGGCGAGCGGGCCGGTCGGCTCGTAGGCGATGATCCCGGTGCTCGAGTAGAGCGGGCCGCTGTAGCCGAAGCCGGAGATGGTGTTGCCGTCGACGACTCCGTCCGAATTGGCGATCTGGAGGCCGTTCTGGGCGGTGAGGTCGGTTCCGCCGATGCCGGTGATGGTGTTGCCGGTGAAGGTGACGGTGACCCCGTAGACGATCGCGCCCGTTTTCTGGAAATCGGTGATGTTCGTCCCGGTCACCGAGACGTCCAGGTCCGGCGTGGTGCCGCCGTCGATGAACAGGCCCGAGCCGTGCTGGAGGCCGAACAGGCCGCTGCCCTGGCTGTTGCCGACATTGTCGATATCGGCGTTGGCGATCGAGCCGGACGAGTTGAAATAGCCGATTCCGGTGAGCTCGTCGCCGTTGCTGTCCGGCGTCGTGTCGCCGGCGAAGCTGCCGTCGACGTCGATCCCGCTGATCTTCACGTCGGTCGAATCGTTGACCGCGATGACGGCTCGGACGGAATCCCCGAACGTCTCGCTCGTCGCATTGACCGCAAGCACCGCGGGCGCCTTGACGACGACGGTGGCGCCCGGACGGGCCATCAGCGTGAGGCCGGCGAAATCGCCGATCGTCAGCTGCTCGACATAGGTGCCGGCGGCGACGAGGATCGTGTCGCCGTCGTTCGCGGCGTCGATCGCCGCCTGGATCGTCGCGAAGCCGCCGTCGCCCACGAACAATATGTCGCCGTCGGCGCCGTCGATGATCTCGATTCCGGTCAGCCTGTCGGTGCCTTCGCTCGTGGTCACAGTCCAGCCCGGCTGGTCGCCCGGAGTCTCGGGATCGGCGTCGGCGACCATCGCGATGTCGGCGAGGTCGACCGAGTCCGCGAAGACCGCCGTGTCGAGACCGCTGCCGCCGATCAATATGTCGTCGCCCGCGCCGCCCTCGAGCGTGTCGTCGCCGGAGCCCGCGTCGAGATAGTCGTCGCCGCCTTCGCCGTGGAAGGTGGCGCCGCTTCCGGCGACGGTGTCGGCGATATAGTCGCCGAAGCCGGTGCCGGTGATGTCCTGGCCGGTGCCGTAGCCGAAGATGCCGATCCGGCCGCCGCTGGAATCGAGGCTGTTGCCGGTGCCGAAGAAGTCGCCGACGTCCTCCACGGCGTCGAGAACCCCGTAGCCGACATGGCCGAAGCTGCTGTTGGTGAAGACGTTATCCGAGATGAGCGTCCCGTCTTCCCAGTCGTCGCCGGTCAGGGCGACGCCGTTGCCGTCGAAGCTGTTGCCGCTCGCGATGAACTGGGTGGTCGGGTTGAAATAGGTGCCGTTGGTCCAGTCGTCGATCCGGCTGTCGCTCAGGACGAGGCCGGTGACCCCGCCGTTGTAGGGCGTGAGGATTCCGGTGCCGGCGCTGCCGTCGCCCTGGACGATGAGGTTCTTGAGCGTGACGTTGTCGGCATCGACATAGATTCCGGCCGGATTGCCGGCGAGGCTGCCGCCGCCGAGCACGGTGAGCCCGTCGAGAGTGGCGCCGGCCGCGTTCATGTGGAAGCCGCCGTCGACGACGACCTCGGGATTGCGCGGGTCGCCGGCGGGAATTCCGGCATTGGGACCGGCGATGGTGACGTCCTTGTTGACGGTCACCAGCTCGTTGTAGGTGCCGGCCGCGATGAAGATCGTGTCGCCGTCGCTGGCCGCGTCGACGGCCGCCTGGATCGTCGTGAAGCCGCCATTGCCGACGAGCAGGATCTTGCCCGGAGCGGCGGTGTCGATGATCTCGATTCCGGAGAGGGAGTCCGTGCCTTCGCTGGCCGATGTGACGGTCCAGCCGGCCTGGTTTCCGGGAGTCGACGGATCGGCATCCACGGCGGGCGAGATGGAGAAGGTCGAATCCGCCAGGATGACGGTGTCGACCCCTGCCCCGCCGACCATCGTGTCGTTGCCGGCGCCGCCGTTCAGCGTGTCGTTCCCGTTGTTGCCGACGAGGCGATCGTCGCCGCCGCGGCCGTGGAAGACGTAGGTCTCGCCGGCCGTCTCGCCCCGGATCAGGTTGCTGAGCTCGGTCCCGTAGACCGTCTGGGCGGCCGGAGTGCCGTCGCCATAAGCGAAGATCGAGGTCGGCCGGTTGGTGCCGCCGAAGGTGTTGCCCGCGCCGAAATAGGCGCCGACATCGTCGACCGTGTCGAGCACGCCGTAGCCGATGTGCGAGCCGGTGCTGTTCGTGAAGCTGTTCCCGGTGAGCAGCGTCGAATCGTCCCAATCGTCGCCGAGGATGGCGTTGCCGTTGCCGTCGAAGCTGTTGTCGGACGCCGTGAAGCCGGTGGTCGGATTGAAATAGGTGCCCTGGGCCCAGCCGGTGATGAGGCTGTTGCTCAGCACCAGCCCGGTCACTCCGCCGCCATAAGGCGTGAGGATGCCCGGAGTGGCGGTTCCGTCGCCCTCGACGATCAGGTTCGTCAGGGAGACGTCGTCGGCGTCGACGTAGATGCCGGCCGGATTGCCGGCGATCGTGCCGCCGCCGAGCACGGTGAGGCCGTCGAGCGTGGCGCCGGCCGCGTGCATGTAGAAGCCGTCGACGACCGCCTCGCCGGAGCGCGTTCCGGTGCCCGCGATGCCTGCGTTCGGGCCGAGGATGGTGACGTCCTCGTCGACGGTCACGATCTCGCCATAGGTGCCGGCCGCGACAAGGATCGTGTAGCCGGATGCCGCCGCATTGACGGCGGCCTGGATGGTGTCGAACGTGCCCACGAGCTGGCCGCCGCCGTCGAGCAGCTGAACGGGATCGGCGAGGTCGAGCAGGACGTCCCCGAACTGCAGCTTCTCTATTCCGGTCAGGTTGTCCGTGCCTTCGTCGCCATTGCCGGCGTCGGTGTCGTCCACGGTGCTGAAGCCGATCACCCGGCCGCCGGAATCGGTGACTGCCGTAACGGCATAGCCGCTGCGCGGGCCGTGATAGACGGCGACGTCGTCGCCGTCGGCGCCGTCGAGCTGGTCGTCGCCGCCGTTGCCGGTCAGCCTGTCGTTGCCGTCGAGCCCCGACAGCATGTCGTTGCCGGCGCCGCCCGCCAGCGAATCGTCGGCGCCCGACCCGTCGACGTCGTGCGCCGTGACCAGCGCCGGATTGGGCGCGAAATAGACGCCCAGGGGATCGTTGTTCGATCCGTCGAGATTGTTGATGCTGTTGCTCTCGATCTGGATCCCGTTCGGCGCGATGTCGCCGGTGACGTCGATTCCTTCGTCGACATGGGAGATGATGTTGCCGAGGATCGAGCCGCCGCTGTTGGGCGCCGCGGTCTGGTAGACCCAGATTCCGACCACCTTGGCCGCCGCGCTGTCGATGTTGGCGCCCGTGATGACGTTGCCGACGATGTCCAGGCCGGTGTTTCCGGAGGCGAGGATCACGCCCGAATAGGCGTTGGCCGGGCCTGCATAGCCGATTCCCGTGATGGTGTTGGCCGCGATCGAGCCGGTCGAGTTCGAGACCTGTATCCCGTTCTGGGCAATCACGGTCTGGGCGCCGCCGCCGGTGATGGTGACACCGGCGATGTTGAGGTTGGCGCGGTTGAACACGGTCGCGTTCTTCTGGAAGTCGGTGATCGAGCCGCCCAGCATCGAGAAGGCGAGCAGGCTGTCATTGTCGACCACCAGGCCGACTCCGCGCTGGACTCCGCTGACCAGCGGCTGGCCGCCGGCGGCCGTTCCGCCCGGATAGGGATCGCGCACGCCGGTGATGTCGACGTTGAGCAAGCTTCCCGACGAATTGCGGTAGAAGACGCCGTAGAAATTGGCCTGGCCGGCGCCTCCGCCCTCGTCGACCGTATTGCCTCGGCCGTCGCCGTCGATATCGATATTCTGGAGAATGAGGTTGAGGCTGTCCTTGGCTGTCAGGACGGCATGGATCTCGCGGTCGCTCGACGAGCGGCCCGTCTCGACGAGATCGGCCGGCGCCTTGATCGTGACCTGCGCTCCGCTGGCCGCGACGATTGTCAGATTGTCGATGCCCTCGACCGTGACCTGCTCCACATAGGTGCCGGCGGCGACCAGGATGGTGTCGCCGTCCTGGGCGGCGTCGACCGCCTCCTGGATGGTCGCGAATCCGCCGGAGCCGACCAGAAGGGTTTTCGGCCCGGGGCCGCTGTCGACGATCTCGACTCCGGTGAGCGTGTCCGTGCCGTCCGACGAGGTGACCGTCCAGCCGGTGCCGGTGGGCGTGTAGGTCGCGCCCGAGCCGACCACGGCGGTGTCGATGCCGCTGCCGCCGTCGATGGAATCGTCGCCCGCTCCCCCGGTGAGGGAGTCGGCGCCTGCGCCGCCGGCCAGGCTGTCGTTGTCGGCTTCGCCGTTCAGGACGTCGTTGCCGTCGCCGCCGTCGAGCATGTCAGCGCCCGTGCCGCCGTTGAGGGTGTCGGTACCGTACCGGCCGAACAGGGTGTCGTTGCCGCCGCCGCCGTTCAGGGTGTCGGTATCCGCGACGGTCAGATTGCCGGGGCGGTTGTTGGCGTCGATATAATCGGCGTTCGAAGTGCCGGTCAGGGTGTCGTTGCCGGAGCCGCCGAGGATGACGATCGTGTCGTTGCCGGTCCCGACCGGAACCAGCGTATCGCCGGTCGCGCCCGCGTCGAAGAGGATGTCTTCCGCCAGGTTGCGGAAATTATACTCGGTGCCGACGTTCTGGAAGTCGTTTCCGCTCGAGAACAGGCCGTCCTCGGTCGTCGCCACCGAATAAGCGGTGCCGAGGTTGCGGAGAATGTTGTTGAAGACGAAGGCGAGCGAATCGCCGGCGCCGTCGAAGACGATGCCGGTCCGGGTCCATTCGATGACGTTGTCCGAGACCGACAGGAACACGCCGCCGCCATCGATCCAGAGGCCGCGGCCCCAGGACGCGGCTCCGAACAGGTCCTGCGACGAGCCCGAGATGAGATTGCCCTGGAAGGTGAGCTGGCCGTCGGTGATCACCGGAGCGGAGATGGCGCGGTCGTCGACCCCGTTGGCGCCGCCGGCCACGTCCGACCAGAAGATGGAGTTGGAGACGAGGTGGCCGTCCGTGCCGCCGCCGGTGAGGAACTGGAGCGTCGGATTGGACGGGCCGCCGCCGGTGGTCGAGCCGTTGTTGAGGAAGCGAAGGCCGACCAGGGCGGCGCCGTCCTCGGCCGTCACCTTGGCGTGGCCGACGATCGTGCTTTCGCCGACGCCGCCCGCGGCATCGCGTCCGGCGACGGCGGTGGTCCGGGCGCCGCGGATGGTGACCCCGACGTCGATCACCAGATCCTCGACATAGGTCCCGGCGGCGAGCCGGATCGTGTAATTGTCCTGCGAGACGTCGATCGCGTCCTGGATCTTGTCGAAGGTGCCGAGGAGCTGATTGGCCTGGTCGAACAGCTGCACCGGCTTGGTGAGGTCGAGCGTGCGGTTGGCGAAGATCAGCACCTCGATGCTGCTCAGCGTGTCGTTGCCCTCGTTGCCATTGCCCCACTCATTGTCGGACACCGAGCTGAACGAGACGATCCTGCCGCCGGCGCCGGTGACCATGCCGATCGAATAGTCGCTGCGATTCCCGTCATATTCGGCCGTATCGGTGCCGGCGCCGCCCTGCAGATTGTCGTTGCCGACGCCGCCATAAAAATAGTCGTTGCCGCCGAGGCCCTTGAAGACGGAGTTGGTGCCGGAGCCGGGGACGAACTCCGAAGCGTAGAAGGCGTTGGAATCGTCGGTTCCGGTGATCGTCTGGCCGCCCGGAGTGCCGTCGCCATAAGCGAAGATGGAAATCGCGCGGCTTCCCGAATCGAAGACATTGCCGAGCTCGACCGGCTCACCCTCCGCCTCGGGCAGCGGATGGTTGAAATAGACCTGCATGTCCTCGACCGTGTCGAACGAGCCGTAGCCGATGTGCGAGCCGGTGCTGTTGGCGAAGCTGTTGCCGTCGATGAACGTGCCGGTGGCCCAGTCGTCGCCCAGGATGGCGTTGCCGTTGCCGTCGAAGCCGTTGCCGGTGGCGGTGAACTGGGTCGTCGGGTTGAAATAGGCGCCCCAGTCCCAGCCGGTGACCAGGCTGTTGTTGAGCAGGAGGCCGGTGATGCCGCCATTGTAGGTGGTCGTGATTCCGGCCCGCTGGCTGGTGCCGTCGCCCTCGAGGATCATGTTGTCGAGCGTGACGTCGTCGGCATTGACGAAGATCCCGGCCGAATTGCCGCCCGGCATGGCGCCGTTGAGCACTGTCAGGCCGTCGAGGGTCGCTCCGGCGGCGCTCATGTAGAAGCCGCCGTTGACGATCGCCTCGGCGTCGCGAGCGCCGGTGCCGGGGACGCCCGAATTCGGGCCGAGGATGGTGACGTCCTTATGGACGTTGACCGTCTCGTTGTAGGTCCCCGCGGAAACCCGGATGGTCTCGCCGTCCGAGGAGGCGTCGACGGCGGCCTGGATGCTTCCGTAGGTGCCGATAAGGTTGTCGTCAGAGTCGAAAAGCTGGACCGGCTGGGCGAGGACGAGGAGGGTATCGCCGAACTCCACCCGCTCCACGTCGGTCAGGGTGTCGGTGCCCTCGTCGCCGTTGGCCGTGTTGTCGTCGGTGACGCTGGTGAAGCCGGTCACTCGGCCTTGCGAGTCGGTGCTGACCCCCAGCGAATAGTCCGAACGGTCGTTGGCGTAATGCGCGGTATCGGTTCCTGAGCCGCCGTCCAGGCCGTCGTCGCCCGAATCGCCCTGGAGGGCGTCGTCGCCGCCATTGCCGAACAGCTGGTCGCCGCCGCTGCCGCCGGCCAGATCGTCGCCCTGCTCGCTGCCCCAGGCCTTGTCGTCGCCGCCGCGGCCGTCGAAGCCGAGCGGACCGGTGACTCCGTTGTCGCCGCTGAACGCCTCGTTGAAATCGGTCCCGACGATATTGTGGGTCAGGTCGGTCGGCTGGATCTGCACCGGGCGCGCGGCGCCGCTGTTCGTGATCGTGTTGCCGGTGATGTAGGCGTTGAGGTCGACGCTGTCGGGCCCGAACGGGAAGATGTTCAGCGAGCCGGCATAGATTCCGTCGAAGATGTTGGTGGCGATGTTGACACCGGCGCTCTCCGAATTCACCCCGTTCCCAAGCCCGGTGAACGGGCCGCCGTCGCCCTGGAAGCGGTTGTCGTGGATCGAGCCGGCGGCGCCGGCCGAAATATAGGCGCCGATGGAATAGCCGCTGATCAGATTGCGGGAGATGTCGAGGCCGCTCACGGCGCTGCTGACGATGGCGGTGTCGCCGCTGCCGGCGAGGACTGAGTTGATCAGCACGAAATTGTTGCCGAGCACCTCGACTCCGGTGGAGCCGAGCGAGCCGGCGGCGGCGCCGACGATCTCGACCCCGTCGATGGTGACCCCGGCGACGCTGATCGTGACCTGGCCGTCGATCGACGCCTCGTCGCCTCGGGTTCCGGTGCCTTCGACGCCCTGGTTCGGGCCGAGGATGGTGACGTCCTTGTTGACGTTCACATTGCCGACCCAAATGCCCGAAGCGACGATGATGGTGTCGCCGTCGGAGGCGGCGTCGATGGCCGCCTGGATGCTGTCATAGCCGCCGTTGCCGACGAGCCGGACGGAGCCCGAAGCGCTGTCGTTGACGATTTCGACATCGTCCAGCGAGTCGGTTCCCTCCGAGGCGGTCGCGATCGACCAGCCGGTCGCCGTCTCGGTGATCGTGGCTCCGCCGGCATAGACGGCGGTGTCGTTGCCCGCGCCCCCCGCCAGGGCATCGTCGCCGCCCCGGCCCATCAGGGAATCGTTGCCGTCATTGCCGGTCAGACCGTTGGCGGCGCCATTGCCGAGCAGCACGTCGTTGCCGCCGCCGCCGGCGGCGTTCTCGATGACGACTCCGTTGGCGATGGTGTAGCCGCCCTTGATCGCCTGGGCCGCAATCTGGCCGGGCAGGTTGTGGACGAAGGACACGACTCCGCCGCCGGTCGGCGAATAATCGAGGGTCGCGGTGCCGAGGTCGATCTGGGCGTCGCGGCCGCCGCCATAGGCGATCGTGTCGTTGCCGCCGGTGTCGTAGATGGTCTCGAAATAGGTGCCCTCGGCATTGACGTCGAGCAGGGTGTAGACGTTGTCGCCGGTCGCATAGTCCGGCGCGACCCCGTAGCGCTGCTGGAGCTTGGCGATGTCGAACGCGCCCAGAGTCGCCAGCCAGCCCGCGTCGGACCGGTAGCCGGTCGGGTCGTTGTTGGTGATGCTGCCGTCGGGATGACCCCACCAGCCGCCATTGTAGGACATCTGGGTGTAGACGCCCTGGTTGAGATTGTAGAGGCCGAGCGAGCCCTGGGCCGCGGTGACTCCGAGCATGACCATCGAGCCGCCGCCCGTATCGTGCGGGTGGGAAAGGCCGTGGGCATGGCCCGCTTCGTGGAGGATCGTCGACCAGGCATAACCGCCGCGTCCGAGCCCGTCGGTGGTGACCGCGGGATCGGCGGAATCGAGATTCCACCCGCGATTGTCCACGTTGAACACCATGATCCCCTTCTGGGTCCCGTAATTGGCGGCCTGCGGATAGGCATAGGCGCCGTAGGCGAGCGAAGAATTGGTGATGACCCGGAAGGTGGCCTGGGCCGAGTTGGCGGTCTCGACGTAGTTGATGCCCAGGATCTTGGAATATTCCTGCATGGCCAGCATGAACTGGCTCTTTTCATATTCCGTCCAGCCGTAGGAGACGAGGGTGCCGTTGCCGCCGCCGGCGGGCTGGGTGGGGTCGCCCGCGCGGGCGTTCTCGCCGAAATTCTCGCCGGCGACGGCGAAGTAGATATAGGCCGTCGGCACGCCGTCGACCATCACGGTCGGAATGTTCGCCGCGCTGTTCCAGTTGATCGAATCCAGCGGGTCGAGATCCTCGATCGGGACTTCCCTGAAGTCGATCGCGTAGCCGCCGGTGTTGCGGCCGGGCAGCGAGGCGATCCCGCCGGTCCCGTTGCCCTGGCCATAGCCTCGGACTTCCAGATAATAATCGCCCGTGACCGTCGCGTAGAAGCCGAGCGACGAGCTGATGTCGGACGGGAAGCTGACGTCGTCGTTCTGGGCCAGAACCGCCGTATAGCCCGGGTTGATCAGCCGGACGAAGGTGTCGATCTCGCCGACCGGGACGTTGTTGGGGTCGGTGAGATGGTCGGCGCCGCCGCCGACCGTGAAGGAATAATATTTCCCGGCCTCGAGGTGGACCTTGTACAGGTCGATGTCCTGGCCGGTCGTGGTGGCGGACCCGGTCGAAGTCTCCCGGAATCCGAAGGTGACTCCCTGGCCGATGAGCGGGGTGGTTCCCGAGGGAGTCGAGGTGTTGGAGTCGACGCCCATCTGGCGCACGTCGACCGTATATTGGCCCGTGCCCGGATCGCCCGGAGCGGCGAAGGCCGAAGCTCGGATCGTGTAGGTTCCGGTCGTCGTCGCGGTGATCGTCATCAGCGAATTGTGGCCGGTTCCGCCGTCGTCGTCGGTGTTGACGAGGACCATGGCCGGGTCGAACACCTCGAGGAAGGAATCGGCGAGAGCGCTCTCGCCCGATCCCATCAGCGAGATCATGTAGCGGGTTCCGGCGACGAGGTTGACGACGATGTCGTCGGTGTCGCCGGCGATGTCGATGACTCCGGTTACGCTTCCGCCGACGGCGATCGGGACCGTCGCAGGCTCGTCGTCGATCGGCCCGTCGGTCACCGCCGGCCCGTCCGTCGGCGCGGCCCCGTCCTCGCCGTGGAGAAGGCCGAGACGCCCGTTGACGCTGTCCTGCGCCATCATCCTCAGAATCTTTTCATCGGTGATGTCGGGCAGGCCGAACGGCATCGACTTCCCCTCCGAGCCGAAAGGGAGCTCGATGGTCGCGAAGGATTCGGACGACGAGGGGGGTCCGACGACCACAGCGGTGTCGGGCACGGCGCCTTCGCTTGCGGCGAGGGGGCTGACGAGGGACGAGGACTGGGCCAGGCTCCGCAGATACAGCTCGCCGTTGAACGTATCGCCGCTGGCGCGGTCGTTCGTGAAAATCCCCTTGGAGGCCTTGGACATATCAATCCCCTCTCACCGCGAATTTCCGCGGTTTCAAAAACCTGAAAAATGGAACATGGTCGGAGCGTGGCCGAGCGCTCGCCGGCTATTGGCGAGGTGCACATGCACAGCGAAATCAAAGCGATGATGGCCCTGGCCGGCCTCGCCGCGGGATGCGCGGACCGGCCCGCCGGCGCCGCGGACTCGGCGCAGGCCAGGAAGGAGAGACCGGCGATGGAGCAACGGACGAACGACGGGGACGGAGTCAGCGGCCTGCCGTCCTCTTTTGGCCGGTCCTTCGCCACGCTCGACCAGTATCTCGCGCATTTGCGCGAGAATGCCGGCCCGATCGACCTGCCCTGGTATCGGGAGATCCGGCCGGGCGTCTACGAATATGTGACAAGCATGCGTCCGGCGGGGCCGCCCAAGACCTTCACCCGGGAGGAGCTGATGCGGGAATTCGGCTTTACCCGCTAAGCCCGTCGAACCGCGATCTCCCGAAGCCCGGCCGGCGCTCGGCGCGAGCCGCCGGGCGGATTGATGGCTCCTGGAAGTCTCGATCACCGCGCTTACCCCCCACCGGCGCTCGACGCCGCTTCAACCGCTTCGAGGGGGCGATCGGTGAGTGCCGCTCGCGGCAACATCGTCGCCCCACTCCGCAGCGTTCGCCGTCGCCTGGGTCCTCGCGGCATCGCCGCCGGCGCCAGACGCTCGAACCGCCGCATCGGTCCTCCCATGGAGGAACAGGCCATACATCCGAATCGGATATAGCCGCCCTCCCCGGGACGAAGGTGTAGGCCTTGCGCCGCGCGAGTCAAACAACATTAAGAAAGGGTTAATCCCTATGAGGGTCATAATTTTGCCGTAGGCGCAACGACATAAGGGTCCGGAATAGGAACAAAGCGTGGCTTGCACGCATCGGTCCCGGCCGGACGCACGAAGCGGCGCGGCCCGCCTCGTTCCTCCATGCCCGATCCGGAATTTGCGATCAGGCCAGGCGGATCACCCCGATCCCCTGCGCATGGCGCTCGCTGGAACGATCTTTAGAGGACGAAATCCCCCGCTCCGAGCGGGGTCGCCCCCTGCAGGGTCAGGACGATCGCGAAGTCGGCGAGGCCGTCGCCATTGACGTCGCCCTCGACGATCCAGTTGGCGCCGGACTGGTAGGCGCGCAGTTCGCCCGCCGATTTGCCGAAGGCGCTGGCACCGATCCAGGTGAAGGCCTGGTCGCCGGCCGAATTCGACCTGGCATCGATCCGCTCGAGATCGATCTTGTCGGTGCCAGGCGTGAAATCGAGCAGCTGATCCCTCGCCGCCACGGCCGACTCGCTCGTCGACTGGTAGCGGAAGCTGTCCGCCCCGCCGCCGCCCCAAAGCTTGTCGGCGCCGCCGCCGCCGACGATGACGTTGGCGAGAGCGTTGCCCGACAGCGTCTGCCCCGCCCCGGTTCCGACCAGCCGCTCGACTTCGGCCGTGAGGGCATAGCTGGCGAGCCCGGTACGGACTTCGTCAATCCCTTCGCCCGCTTTCTCGATGACGTTGTCGCCGGCCCCGACGACATAGACGTCGTTGCCGAGCCCGCCGACGAAACGGTCGGCGCCGGTTCCGCCGGCGATGACATTGTCGAGCCCGTTGCCGCGCAGGGTCTGGCCGGTGTTCAGAAGACCGGTGATATTCTCGACATTGGCCGGCGCCGCCGTATCCGCGAGCGACGTGCGGAGTTCGTCTATTCCGGCGTTGAAGGCTTCGCTGACAATGTCGCCGAGCTGGCCCATGAAATAGACGTCGTCGCCGAGCCCGCCCGCCATCTGGTCGACCCCGGCCCCGCCGTCGATCCGGTCGTTGCCGGAGCCGCCGGCGATGATGTTGGCGAGCGCGTTGCCGGTCAGCGACTGGCCGCCGGCCGAAGTTCCGGTCAGCCGCTCGACCTCGGCGGCGAGCACGTAGGCGGCGAGCGCCGTACGGGCCTCGTCGAGACCCTCGCCCGGCTTCTCGACGATGATATCGCCCGCTCCGACCCAATAGATGTCGTTGCCCAGCCCGCCGACGAACCGGTCCGCCCCGCCGCCGCCGGCGAAGACGTTGGCGAGCCCGTTGCCGCGAAGTGTCTGGCCGGTGTTGAGAAGCCCGGTGATCTTCTCGACATTGACGGGTGCGGTCGAGTCGCCGAGCGCGGTCCGGATCTCGTCGATGCCCGCGTTCGCGCCCTCGGTGACGACGTCGGCGACATGGTCGACATAATAGACGTCGTTGCCGGCACCGCCCGCCATCTGGTCTCCGCCGCCGGCGCCGTCGATCCGGTCGTTGCCCGAGCCGCCGCTGATGACGTTCGCGAGCGCATTGCCGGTCAGCGACTGTCCGGCCGCCGAAGTGCCGACGAGCCGCTCGACGTCGGCGGTGAGCGAATAGACGGCCAGGCCAGTGCGGACTTCGTCCGTGCCTTCGCCGACCTTCTCGATGACGATGTCGCCGGCTGCGACCAGATACACGTCGTTCCCCAGCCCGCCGACGAACCGGTCGGCCCCCGCGCCTCCGGCGAACATGTTGGCGAGCCCGTTGCCGCGAAGAGTCTGGCCCGTGTTGAGCAGCCCGGTGATATTCTCGACATTGACGGGGGCGGTCGAGTCGACGAGCGCGGTGCGCACCTCGTCCGTGCCGGCATTCGCGCCTTCGACGACGAGGTCGCCGGCCTGGCCGACGAAATAGACGTCGCTGCCGGAGCCGCCCGCCATCTCGTCGACCCCGGCGCCGCCGTCGATCCGGTCGTTGCCGGCCCCGCCGGTGATGGTGTTGGCGAGCGCATTGCCCGTCAGCGACTGCCCGCCGCCCGATGTCCCGACCAGACGCTCGACGTCGGCCGTCAGGGCATAAGCGGCGAGCGCGGTGCGGACCTCGTCGGTTCCTTCGCCGGGCTTCTCGACGACGATGTCCCCGGCCTCGACCCGGTAGACGTCGTCGCCCGCCAGTCCGACCATCCGGTCGGCTCCGCCGCCGCCGGTGAACAGATTGCCGAGGGCATTGCCGCGCAGAGTCTGGCCGGTATCGAGCAGGCCGGTCATATTCTCGACATTGGCCGGAGCCGAGGTGTCGGCAAGCGAGGTCCGGACCTCGTCGGTCCCGGCGCCCGCCGCCTCCGTGACCGAATCGCCGGCCTCGCCGATATAATAGACGTCGTTGCCGGTCCCGCCCGCCATCTGGTCGGCGCCTCGAGCCCCGGAGAGGAGGTCGTTGCCGTCTCCGCCGGAGAGAATATCGGCGCCGTCGCCGCCATGGAGCCGGTCCGCCCCCGGACCGCCGGACAAACGGTCGGCGCCGTTGCCGCCGTAGATGAGGTCGTCGCGGGTCGTCGGCTGGGGCCCGGGCGTGGGGCGCTGCCCGTATTCGATCCGATCGGCACCGTTGGTACCCCGGATCACGCTGCCGCTGACCGGGACGGTCACCTCGACCGCGAGCCTCTGCACGTCGGAGACCCGGCCGTCGCTCACGCCGACCCGGACGTCGTAGATATTGTCATGGTCGGCGTCGCCGGGGGCGTCCACGTTCGGCGCGGTCCGGAAGGTGAGCAGGCCGGTCGTCTCGTCGATCCGGAACAATTCGGAGTCGGTTCCGCCGGCGATGAAGTAGGTCCGGGCGTCGCCGTCCGGGTCGTAGGAGGCGACGGTCGTGACGACGAGGCTGTTACCGAGGACCTTGATGGCCGCCGAATCGCCGCCGCCGTTCGAGAGGATGACCGGACGGCCGTTCGGAAAGGCCTGCTCGAACGTCAGGACGGTCCCGGCGAAGGTGAAGGTCTCGACCTCCGTCACCTGGATCACGGCACCGCTCGCGATGTCGGTGAGCACGACCGTCCGGCTGGCCTCGTCGGTCACGGTTGCGGCATAGGCGTCGCGGGCCTTGGCGAGGACCAGCCTGTCGTTGCCGGTGCCGCCGTCGACCTTCTGCAGGGCCGCCACTCCGGCGACGATGGTGTCGTCGCCCCCGCGGGCGATGGCCTGCCAGGCGATGCCGTTGAGAACGAGGGTATCGCCCGCGGCGGCGGAGCCCACGGTCTCGAAGCCGAGCACTCGTCCCTCGAGCGTCGTCGCTGCGTTGAAGCCCCGCGCCTCGGCCTCCAGGAACTGCTGCAGGATGGTGACGGCGATCGGAGCGTCGCTCGCCATGAGCAGGTCGTAGAAGGTGGGATCCTGCCGGTAGTCGTTGGCGAAATGGGCGAGGCCGACGATATTCTGGAGGTTCAGCAGATTGTCGGGAGCGAAATAGGAGAGCGACGAGCCTCCCGCAGCGGCCACTTCCGCCTTCCACATGTCGAAGGCGAGGGCCGTGATCGGATGGCCGTTGTGGAAGTTCATATGGCTGAGGACGGCGCCGACCGTCTCCTTGGCGACATGCTCGGCGCTTCGGTTGTAGCTGAGCTTGTTGGCCTCGTTGCCCGTTATGTAGCTGGCATAGGATTCGTTGAAATGCTTCTTGCCCCACACGAAGGTGATCGTGTCGAAATAAGTGTCGAAGGATGCGGGCTCCCCGACGAAGTCGATCACCGCATTTATCTTGCCCTCGAAGGCCTTCATCGTCGCTTCGACCGCCTGGCGCAGATCGGAGTCCGAATCCTTCGAATATAGATAGCCGCCCTCGAATTCGTTGCTGACCGGGTCGAAGGTGGTGCGATAGAAGGCCTGCGGGCTGTCGTTGCGGATCCAGTCGATGATGCCTTCGAAGAGGTCCGAGATGGCGCCGTCGAACAGCTCGTCGAGCAGCTCGAAGACGACCGAGCCGGCGATGGCGCCGATGCCCGCGCCCAGGATCGAGCCGAGGCCCTCGAAAATGGCCGCGCCTATGGCGCTGGCCGTCGCTTCGCCGAACAGGCCCGCGACGAAGTCGATGGCGAGCGAGCCGAGCGCCTCGCCGAGCACGCCCGAGCCGATCGTCGAGCCGAGCTGGCTGAGCAGAGCCTCGGGGAGGCTGTCGATCTCGACGAAGAGCCCGGCAAGCTGGCTTCCGGCGAAGTTGGTGAAGAGGTTGCCGAGGATTTCCTGGACGTTGAAATCGGCGAAGTCACGGAAGAGGTTGGCGAAATCCTCGCCTTCGAACTTGCCCGCGAGGAATTTCATGGCGTCGACGAACTGATCCTGGACGAAGTCCTTGATCTGTCCGCTGAGCAGATCGTGCACCCATTCCTCGATCAGGTTCTCACCGTCGAGGCCGAGGAAGTCGTCGAGGATCTCCTTGTCGAGCGCCTCGAAATCGATCAGCAAGTTGGCGACCGCATTGCCGAATATCTTGGTGAACTCGATATCCTTGAAGATATCGACCTGTTCCTCGCCCACCTCCGCAAAATAGTTCTTAACGATATTGTCGATGACGGGGTGCAGGACGCCTTCGCCGACGCTGCGGATCGCGGTCGCCCACTGGGGACTGGAATCCGAGGTTGCGTAGGTGAGGATCTCGGCAAGCCCGAGCTTGGCATAGGTCTTGGCGATTTCGGGGACGAACGCCTTGAAATACTCGCTGCTGAGCCTGTCCAGTCCATGCTCGATGGTCGTGATATATTCGCTTCCGGGAAGCTCGAGCAGGGTGAGGCTGGCGGCGAGGTGCTTGGCGATCGGATTGAGGAGCTCGCTGACCAGCAGCTTGTTGAGCGCGTCCGTCGCGGCCCGGGCGATCGCACCTTCGTGCCCGTCCATCCCCTCGACCTGCTTTGAGACGAACTCCTTGACGAAATCGGTCAGGTTTTCTCTGATTATCTCCTCGACCTTGATCGCCTCGTCATGGCTTCCCTTGAGCTTGTCCTCATTCACGACGAATGAGAAAAAGTCGACGACTCCAGCGGCCGCCGGTCCCAGCGTATATCTAATTTCGATTGTTATGTCGTTGTTTTTGCCGGTAGAACGGCTTGCGGTTACGTGCACAAGCTGATTGTCGCGGTCGAGTCCCAGCACATTGTCGAGCAGGTAGTTTATTGTGCTTGCCAGATTGCTGACTGGGATCGACTCGGCCACGACTCGTCTCCTTCAATCAATAAATCTGCTGGCCGAATCCTTCATGGTAAAGAGCCTAATTAACCTTTTTCGAGATCAAGGCGTGACTGTGCTCTTACAGCCACAACTCTAGTCCCGTCAGGTAATGCGGAGTGCCGGCGGCCGCCCCCGCTCAGTCGAATTCGAGCTTCCGGCGCGGATCGGCGAACGCTTCGGGTCAGGCGGGCCTGGAACAGGATCATGTCGGCTTGAGCCTGTCTCGTCGTGCCACATCCCTGCTGAAGCCGTGGCCGTCCCTGCCCCGGCATGGACCCCAGCTTTCGCTGG
>JGI10216J12902_100735340_pt1 | contig 19056 bp, 18 predicted proteins | sample KanNatreferecore_FD_12902 | JGI IMG/M metagenome (IMG submission 12902)
AGCCTGGCCATCGCCATCATCGGGTTCCTGGTCTGGGGCCACCACATGTTTACGAGCGGCCAGTCCCCGTACGCCGGGCTGGTCTTCTCCCTGCTCAGCTTCGTAGTGGCGATCCCCTCCGCGATCAAGGTGTTCAACTGGACCGCGACCCTGTACAAGGGCTCCGTGCGGCTGGACACCCCGATGCTGTACGCGCTCGGCTTCATCGGCCTGTTCACGGTCGGGGGCCTCACGGGGCTGCACCTCGCGGCGACGGCGCTGGACCTGCACCTGCACGACACCTACTTCGTGGTGGCGCACTTCCACTACGTGATGGTCGGCGGCACCATCATGGCGTACCTGGGAGGTCTGCACTTCTGGTGGCCCAAGATGACGGGGCGCCTCTACCCGGAGAACTGGGGGCGCACGGCCGCGATCATCACCTTCGTCGGCTTCAACCTGACGTTCTTCCCGCAGTTCATCATGGGCTACGAGGGGATGCCGCGGCGCTACGCGACCTACGCGCCGGAGTTCCAGATCTGGCACGTTCTCTCCACCGCGGGCGCCTCCATCATGGCATTGGGCTTCCTTCTGCCGGCCTTCTACCTGATGTGGTCCCTGAAGTCCGGCGCGGTGGCGGGGCCGAACCCGTTCAAGGCGACCGGCCTCGAGTGGCAGACGCCCTCGCCGCCGCCGACCTTCAACTTCGATTACGTCCCCGTGGTGACGGAGCGGCCCTACATGTACTCGCCCGAGGCGGACGAGCTGGAAGACGCGCAACTGGACCTGGAGCGCGCGCGGCAGGAGCTGGAGCTCACGCAGGCGGAGATCGACGCGCACCGGCCGCCGGCTATCGGTGGAGAAGAGGAGGCGACCGGTGGCGTCTGACACGCATGCCATAACCGCACCCCATGCGGGGCACGCGCACGACGATCACGACGAGCGCGATCACGGCCACGGCGCCCTGCAGCACCAGTTCGAGGACATGGCGCAGCAGAAGGAGTCGATCAGCCTGGCGATGTGGCTGTTCCTCGCCACTGAAGTGATGATGTTCGGCGGGCTCTTCTTCGCCTACACGCTCTACCGCAGCCTCTACCCGGCCGCCTACGACTTCGGCAGCCGGCATCTGAACATCGACCTGGGGACCATCAACACCTTCGTCCTGCTGGCCAGCAGCTACACGATGGCGCTCGCGGTCCGCTCCGCGATGCTGCGCAGCCCGAAGGTCTCCGCGTTTTTCATGTTCGTGACGTGGGTCTTCGGCGCCGCGTTCATCGGGATCAAGGCGATCGAGTGGGGCCATGACTACCACATCGGCTTGATCCCGGGCGTCGCCTGGTTCTGGTTCGACCAGCACCCCGATGCGGCGCAGCAGCTCATCGCGAAGCACGCCGGCCCGCACCAGGTGATGATGTACTTCGCGATCTACTTCTGCATGACCGGCCTGCACGCCATCCACATGATCATCGGGCTGGCGCTGGTGGGTTACTTCATCTTCCTGTCGCTGAAGGGGCAGTTCATGGGCGGCAACCACCAGCCGGTGGAGATCCTGGGCCTCTACTGGCACCTGGTCGATATTATCTGGATCTTCCTGTTCCCGCTTCTGTATCTCATCGGCGGATTCCACCCCGGACAGAGCCACGACGGCGGGGGCGGCCAGGGAGGCGGAGGCCACTGATGGCGCACGAGCACGGACCCGACCACTCGCCCGGGCACGACGAGCACGCTCATGACGATGCGCACGAGGACCACGTCGTCCCGCTGAGCACCTACTTCTGGGTCTTCATGGGGCTGATGGTGCTCCTGGTCATCACCCTGGTCGCCGCCTACTTCGATCTCGGCGCGCTGAACCTGCCCATCGCCATGGCCATTGCCGTCGCCAAGATGATGATCGTGGTGCTCTTCTTCATGCACGTGAAGTGGAGCAGCGGCCTGGTGAAAACCTTCGCCGGCGCCACGATGATGTGGCTGGTGATCATGTTCCTCTTCACGCTGACGGACTATATCTCCCGGGGGTGGACGCAGGCGGGGCGTTAGGCGTTGGGCGGTAGGCGTTGGGGGCGCGTGGACGGTGTGGACCTGGGTGGACGCGGTGGACTGACCTACGCAGCCTTGCGCTCCGACGCGGGGGCAGCGGCAGGTGGGAGGCCGGCGTCGCGCTGCGCTGGAGCAGCGCGGCAGCAGAGCGTGAAGACGAACCACAGGCCGATGCAGAGGCAAAGCAGCGCGCCTGCCAGCACACTCGCCAGTGCGTAGGACCCGGAGACGAGCTGCGCCACCACGAGGAAATCGCCGGTAATGCCGAGAGCCAGCGGCGCCATGCCGGCGATGAGGAAGCGGCTGACCAGGCGGTGGAAGCCCTGCGTGTACTCGCCCGCGAGGGCCAGGCGGTGGTAGGCGGCAGGGGTGAGCAGCAGGACGATCGAGACGGCCACGAGCGCGAGCGCCGCCAGGTGGAGCCACCGGGAGAGCTGCGGGAGACGGGCGAAGCTCTCGGTGAGCATGCAGGCGAGCTGGAAGCCGAGGAGCGCCTGCGCGCCGGGGATCACCACGCGCAGCTCCACCAGGGCGTGCTCGATCTTCGTCTCCAGCCGCGTCTCAACGCCGTGCTCCGCCATCTCGGGCTCCTTATCCATCACGTTATGCGCTACTCGTTGGGGTGACGCCTTGCGGACGGCCAGGCCGTACCACAGCAGCAGCGCTCCCCCGGCGGCCGCGCCGCCGAACGCGAGGCCGACGCCGAAGCCTCCGGTGATGCGTCCCGCCACGAACATGTCGAGGCCGAGCGCCACCGCGAACGGAAGCAGCGAGGGGGCGAGGAACCGGTTGATGATCGGAGGCAGATCCGGCCGGCACTCTCCCCTCTCCACGATCTGGTGATAGGCGACCGGCGTCATCAGCAAGGCCACCGCGACGGTCATCAGGGCGAGGGAGACGAGCTTGACCCACTGGCTGGCCGGCGTGAGCTGGTCGAAACGGTCCTCGAACACGGCACGGAAACCGAAGCCGAGCACCACGTTCGCTCCGAGCATGAGCATGCGGGTCTCGTCCAGGCCGTTCTTGACCAGGTCCTTGAGCTGTGCCATCGATTCGCCGAGCCCTCCAGGTGGCTTATTGACGGCGACAGCGCCCGGGAAACGTTACCATACCTTCATTCCTGACCTTGGAGCGCGGAGAAGCCGGCGCCGACGAACCCGCGGTTCGGGCGTATACGACCGGCCAGCGAAGCGGCACCGGGGCGTTCAGCGAGGAATCACACATGGTTGCAATGAGGTCATGCTTGGTCGTTTGCTCTTTGCTCGTTGCGGGATCCGTCATGCCGACAACCGTGAGGCCTCGCGAAAGCCGTGCGGGATCTACGACGAACCCTTTGTTATCGCCAACGGCGCGCCCGCGCCCGATGGCCCGGGCATACTCGCGCAGGGAGAGGAAGATCTCATCTGCGGCATAGCCCGGCGCGGCTCCCGTGGGCGGGATAAGGACGAGCTCACCGTGCACGATCTCGGCCTTCCCGTCGTCCGGCACGCGTCGGAGATCTGCGAGCGTTGCCCGAGGCCGGCCGGTCATCAGCGTCCCTCTGTCCCTCGTTCTCTCTTGTCCCTCTGTCGCGGCCGTGCGGAAGTCAGGCGATGATCCGGTGGATCGGCTCTGCACCTTCCACGCCCACGAGCTTCTGGTCCAGCCCCCCGTAGAAGTAGGATAGGCGGTTCGGGTCCAGGCCCATCTGCTGCAGGATGGTGGCGTGGACGTGCTTCACGTGGAACGGGTCCACCGCTGCCGCTGCGCCCAGCTCGTCCGTCTGGCCGACGCTGATGCCGCCTTTGATGCCGCCGCCGGCCATCCACATCGTGAAGCCATAGGCGTTGTGGTCCCGTCCGGTGCCCTTTTCGTACTCCGCCACCGGCTGGCGGCCGAACTCGCCGCCCCAGACGATGAGCGTGGAGTCCAGCATCCCGCGCTGCTTGAGGTCCTTGATCAGCCCCGCGATAGGCTGGTCCGTCTCGCCGGCGTGCAGCTTGTGGTTGAAGACCAGGTCGCCGTGGGCGTCCCAGTTGGCGTCGTTGTGATTGCCGCCGGAGTAGATCTCCACGAAGCGGACGCCGCGCTCCACCAGGCGCCGCGCCAGGAGGCACTGGCGGCCGAAAGTCTCGGAGCGCTTCTCGTTGATCCCGTAGAGGTCGTGGATGTGCTCCGGCTCGCTTTCCAGGTCCACGGCCTCGGGCGCCGTCGCCTGCATCTTGTAGGCCAGCTCGTAGCTGGCGATGCGGGCGGCCAGGTTCGTGTTGTCGCCCCTGGCGGCGGCATGCTCCTCGTTGTAATCGCGCAGGGTGTCCAGGAGCTTTCGCTGGGTGCGGTCGGTGGTCGTCTCCGGGCGCGCCAGATCCAGAATGGCCGGCTGAGAGGCCTTCATCACGGTCGCCTGGTAGTGCGCCGGCATATAGCCGCTGCTCCAGTTCTTGGCGCCGGAGATGGGGCCGCCCCGCGGGTCCAGCATTACCACGAAGCCGGGAAGGTTCTGGTTGAGGGTCCCGAGCCCGTAGTTCAGCCAGGACCCCAGACACGGCGAGCCGGACAGGATGCGCCCGGTGTTCATCTGGAGCATCGCGGAGCCGTGGATGGGGGAGTCCGCGGTCATGGAGTGCAGGAAGGCGATGTCGTCCACGCACGTCCCCAGGTGCGGGAAGATCTCGCTGACATACTTCCCGCACTGGCCGTACGGCTTGAACTCGAACTTCGGCTCCACGATGCGGCCGCCGCTGCGGTGCCCCCCGCGGCCGAAGACCTTCACCTGGACCGTCTTTCCGTCCATGCCCTTCATGCCGGGCTTGTAGTCGAAGGTATCGATCTGCGACGGACCGCCGTACATGTAGAGGAATATGACGGACTTTGCCTTGCCGGCGAAGTGGCCCGCCTTGGGGAGCAGCGGGCTCTTGAACGGAGTCTTGCCGTCCGCCGCCACGGCCTCCCCGGCAAAGAATGACTCGCCGAGCAGCCCCGCCAGGGCCGTGCCGACGAACCCGCCGCCCATTTCCCAGAGGAACTGCCGCCGCGTACGCCCGCAGAACCCGCCCCGTCGCTTCTCGCTAGCCATCGACTTTCCCCTTTTCCAGCCGCTGCTCCCGCCGCAGCGCCTCCAGTTCCCGCCGGAGCGGCTCCCAATAGATGCGGTCCCGCTCCCGTTCCGCCCGCTCTTCTTTCCAAAGCTCCTCGGCCACTGACGATAGATCCCCGGCGGTCGCCGCGCCGAGCACCGGGCGTTCAATCCGGAGCCGTTCCGCCTCTCCGGGATACCGCCGGGCCACATCGACCAGAACCTCCGGCGTCCGCAGCTCCTTGAGCCAGAACTCAACCTGAGCGGCCGTGGGTGCCGCGCGGCCTTCGCGATAGCTCTGTTCGACCAGCATCCGGATCATCGGCCAGTCCTTGTCCCGCTGCGTCTTCTTCGCCTTCACCAGGTCCGGCATCGAGAGCACATCGCACTCCGTCCCATCCGGCAGGACCGCCGTGGTGCGGCGTTCCCACAGATCGGGAAATGGGTCCACTCCCCGCATTACCGACATCAAATCCAGCCGAACGTCCTCCGCCCCCGGCGCATAGCAGCGGAAATGCACCGCGTGCCCCCTCTTCAGATACTCCGCGTCAAAAGCCGGTACCGCGATCCGCCTCGCTTCCAGTTCCTCCAACGCAGCGCCCAGACGCTCCAGGTTCTGATCATCTAGCAGAACCGCGAGGTCGACGTCCTTGCTAAATGGGGCCGCGGCGTATAAGACGCACGCCTGCCCTCCCATCAGCAGGCACCGGACTCGGCTCTTCCGGATCGAAGAAAGGACTCTGTGGATCGGGGTCCGGATCAAGCGAGCCTCCCATCTCCACGTACTGCTGCCACAACTTTTGGGCCGCGGCCCATCGCTGCGCAGGGGTCATCGCGAACCGCTCCAGCACCTCCGGCTCAAGCAGCCCCTCCAGGATGTCGTCAGCGTCGTCAGGCATCACATCACGGAACAGGCATCAGTCCAGGTAAACGAACTCGTTCAGGTTCAACGCCATCAGGCAGTAGACGGCAAGCGCCTCCTCCGGCTTCATTCCGTCTTCCCGCTGCAGTCCTTCGATCATTGCCGCGCCGCGGGCGATCTCCCCCGGTGCCGGCGCTCGCTGCAGGACGCGCCAGAGCGCCAGCCGCACCTGGTCGGAGGGCTTCTCGCCGGCGGTCTTGCGCAGGTAGGCGGCGAAGACTTTTGCCTGGTCGTTGGTCCACGTGCTGTTCAGCATGCCCAGCGCCTGGGTCGGCTGCGTGGTGGCGAACCGGACCGGGCAGGTGAAGTCCGTATCGGCGCCGTCAAAGCTGGCGATGATCGGGACCGAGAGGGAGCGCTTCACGAAGATGTAGACGCTTCGCCGGCACTGCTCCTCGGGCGTCGAGTTCCCCCACCCCGCGCCCGGCATCGACTGCCCGGCCAGCACCTCCTGTGGGATAGTCGTGTAGATGCTCGGGCCGCCCATCTTGAGGTTCAGGCTCCCGTTCGCCGCCAGGACCGAGTCCCGCACCTCCTCCGCGCCCAGACGGCGCATGTCGAAGCGCCAGAACAGGTCGTTCTCCGGGTCCTTCACCAGCGCCGCGGAGCTGGCCCGCGAGGACATCCTGTAGGCGTTCGAGAGGAGGATCAATCGGTGGAGCTTCTTCAGGGACCAGGCAGGTGTTGGGGTGTTGGGGTGTTGGGGTGTTGGGGCGGCCTTTGCGGCCCCCTCCGCGAAGTACGACGCGAGCCAATCGATCAACTCACGGTGCGTCGGGAGGTCGCCCTGGAAGCCGAAGTTGTTGGACGACCGCACGATCCCGCGGCCGAAGTGGTACTGCCAGACGCGGTTGACCATCACCCGGGCGGTGAGCGGGTTCTGGGGCGAACCGATCCACTTTGCGAGGGCGAGACGGCGGCCGCTCGACTCGCCCGAGGCCGGCGCTGCGATCGACGGCTCGGCGGTGGGCAGCACGGAGAGGAAGCCGGGCTCCACCTTGTCGCCGGTGGCGTGGGCGTTGCCGCGGTGCAGGACGAAGGTATCGCGCGCTTTCGCGCCGATCTCCGTCACGCAGAGCGCCATCTCGAGGTTCTTCGGGCGGGTCCGCCGGAGCGAGCTGCGCTCCTGCGTGAGCGTCTGGTACTTGGAAAACTCGGCCTCCGTGAGGACGCGCGGCACCCGCAGCTTGGCCAGCGCCACGCGGCGGTACTCGTAGCGCCAGTCTTCCTTCTCTACGGGCTGGAGATCCGGCAGGATCTTCGCTTCGAGGGTGTCGATCTGCTCCTGCGTGGTGCGGACCTTCGTGTCGTAGGCTTCTTTCTCCGCCATCAGCCGCGAGCCGCCTTCGGAGGACAATGGCCGGAGGGACCACCTCGCGACCGACTCCTCGCTGCGGATCCCGTAGCGGTTCATGCCGTTGAAGAAGGCCAGGAGCCGATAGTAGTCCTTCGTGGGGATCGGGTCCAGCTTGTGGTCGTGGCAGCGGGCGCAGTTGACCGTCATCCCCAGGAACACCTGGCCGGTGGTGGCGACCACGTCGTCCAGGTCGTCGTAGAGCGCCTGGAGAGGGTCCACGGGCTCGTCGTCCCAGATACCCAGCCGGTAGTAGCCGGTGGCGATCAGGCGCTCGGGGGTGCGCGGGGCCAGCTCATCGCCGGCAAGCTGCTCCGTGATGAACTGGTCGTACGGCTTGTCGTTGTTAAAGGCGTCGATGACGTAATCGCGGTAGCGCCAGGCGAAGGGCTTGGTCCCGTCCCGCTCGTAGCTGTTGCTCTCCGCGAAGCGGACCAGGTCCAGCCAGTGCCGTCCCCACCGTTCGCCGTAGCGCGGGGAGGCGAGCAGGCGATCCACCACCTTCTCCCATGCATTGGGCGCCCGGTCGGCAGCGAAAGCCTGCACCTCTTCGGGGGTAGGGGGAAGGCCGGTCAGGTTGTAGTAGGCGCGGCGGATCAGAGCGGCGCGGTCGGCCGGGGGGTTCGGCTGCAGGCCCTTCGCCTCCAGCTTCGCCAGGATGAAGGCGTCGATCGGGTTCCGCACCCACGCCTTGTTCTTGACCGCGGGGACGGCGGGACGCTTTACGGGCTGGAACGACCAGAACTTCCGCGTCTCGGCGTTCACCGGGGGCGGCCCGTGGTGGACCTTCGGCTCCAGGCTGGCGTGCTCCCCCGTCGCCCACGGGAGGCCCATCTCGACCCACTTCGTGAGGGTATCGATCTCTTTCTGCGAGATCTTTCCCTGCGGGGGCATGCGCCGGCCCTGGAAGTTGATCGCCTTGACTATAAGGGGAACGGCCGAGCCCGAGTTGCCCCCGTTCAAGACTGCCTGGCGGGTGGTCAGGCGGAGGTTGCCCTGGGGCTTTTCGCCGCTGTGGCAGGAGACGCACTTCTGCTCCAGGACGGGCCGGACCTCGGTGCTGAAGAAGCGCGCGGCGTCATCCGGGGGCGCGGCAGGCGCGCCCGCGGCGGCGGCCACGCTGACGCCGACGAGACCCAGCAGGGCGGCGAGGCTGATCGATATGCGCGGGTGGGTCAGTCTCACGTCGGATTACACCTCTCGTCCGTTCAGCGCGCCGTTCCCGTTCGCGGGGCGGCTCCAGATCTCATTACGTGGAAAGGACATCGGCTCGGCAGCAAGCTCCGGCACTACGGATGCCGTGAGGTGCTCGATGATCGCGGCGACCGCTCCCTGGCGCTTGCTTCCCTGAGCGCGGATGATCCGGCAGTCCCGGAAGGCCGGCGGAAGGGCGCGACGGCGGGTCTCGTCCAGCAGGCGCGGGAACAGCGAGCCGTCCATCTCGAACATCCGCCCGTGCACGAAGAGCGTGGACGGGTTGAACAGGTTGATGACCGCGGCGACGCCGACCGCCAGGTACCGGCAGGTGCGGTCAAGCACGTCCGCGAGGTCGACCCGGCCCGCCGCGTGGAGTTCGACCACTTCCTCGAATTCCACCTGCCGCCCGAGCTTCTGGGACGCGCTCCACGCCAGCGCGGAATCGCTGGCGACCGTCTCGAGGCACCCGAGGTTGCCGCAGCCGCATTCGCGGCCCTCCAGCTCGACGGTGGTGTGACCGATCTCTCCGGCCAGCCCGCTGTGGCCCGTGAGCAGCCGGCCGCCGCTCATCACGCCGAGGCCGACCCCAGTGCTGATGTCCATCATTGCAAAATCGTCGATGCCCCGCGCTTCGCCGTAATACCGTTCGGCCAGGCAGAGGGCGTGCGCCTCCTGGACCATCACGCAGGGGATGCCAAGGGTCTCCGAAAGGTCGCGGCTGGGCGAGTGTCCGTTGGTGATCGGCACGTTCGGCGAAAGCACCCCCTGCTGCCGGCGGTAATCGATCAGGCCGGGCATGCTCACTGCCAGCCCCAGGGTGGCGACGCCGTCCCGGTCCAGCTCGCGCGCGGCGGCCGCGGCCGTCTCGATCAGCGCCTCATACGACGATGGAGTGGGGAAGCGCGCGCCGCGCTGGTCGAGGAGGTCGCCGTCCAGTCCGGCGGAGGTGACGCGGCAGTGCCCGGCGTCGATCACCAGCCCCAGCACCTGGGCCTTGGCGCTCGCCAGGCGGAGCTTCTTCCCCGGTCTCCCGCGCGCCACCCCGGGGGCCTCCCCCTCTTCCAGGAGGCCGGACCGCAGCAGGGACTCGACCGCTTTGGACGCCGTCGGGGCGCTGATGCCGGAGTGCCGGGCGACCTCAGCGCGCGAGAGCGGGCCGCGGGCCTGAATGGTCCGCAGAACCTGCCGCTCGTTCATCTTGCTGAGCAGCGCGGGTTGGATGAGGGATGGGAAAGTCAAGACGTTGGGCGTTAACGGCCTTAACTAAAGGACGTTAACTAATCGTGCCGCGGGCTCTGACACGGGGCGCCGCGGGAGGTTTCAGATCAGTTCGCGGATTTTTGTTCCGCCGTCTGGGACGATGCGGAAGGGCCTGCCGTCGAGGGCGTGGATCTCGGTCTCGGGATCGATTCCCAGCTTCGCGTAGAGCGTGGCGGCGAGATCGGCGGGAGTGAGGGGGCGGTCGGCGGGGTAGGCGCATTGGGCGTCGGAGGCGCCGAGGACGGTTCCCCCGGGGACGCCGCCACCGGCGAGGAATACGGTCTGCACGTAGCCCCAGTGGTCCCGGCCGGCGTCCCGGTTGATCTTCGGCGTCCGGTTGAAGTCGCCGGTGACCACTACCAGGGTGGTGTCCAGCAGGCCGCGGTCGGCGAGGTCAGTGAGGAGGGCGGAGACGGCGCGGTCCACGTGGGGGAGAAGCTGGTTCTTGAGACGGTTGAAGTTGTCGCCGTGCGTATCCCAGCCGCGCCCGACAACCGTTACGAAGCGGACGCCCGCCTCGACGAGCCGCCGCGCCATCAGCAGTGACTGCCCGACGATGGAGCGGTTGAACTCGTTGGGCGCCACGTCGCCGGCGTTCCCCTGGGCGATGACCTCCTTCGCGAGCTCTCCGCGCCCGTAGAGGTCCCGCAGCTTCGACGGCTCCCGGGTCACGTCGAACGCGTCCCGCGTCTGGCGCGAGGTGAGCATGTCGAAGGCGCGCTGGTAAAAAACGTCGTTCGCGCGGGCCGTGGGCGCGCCGGCGGCGAGCGGACCGGAATGGAGCCCGCCCGCGGCCAGCAGGTGCTGCCGCCGGGAGAAACGGTCCGGCGTCAGCCCGTCCGCGGCGGAGACGTCCCGGACCTTCATGTCCAGGTCTTGCTGGACGTTCACGACGAACGGAAAGTCCTGGTTGGAGAGGTGGTGCTTTCCGCCCGAGTACTCCTGCGGCGGCTCCGGGAGGTGGATGTGCGGCGGCATGACGCCGCGATAGCCGAGCACCTTTTGAGCCACGGTGCCGTACATCGGGTAGGTCTGCTGCGGCCACGTGTTCCACCCGCTCGCCATCACGTGGGAGCCGCCCTCGTGGTCCTCCCGCGGGTGGGTGACGGAGCGCACCAGGCAGAACTTGTCGGCGACCTTCGCACAGAGCGGGAGGTGCTCCGAGATCTCGATGCCGCGAACGTTCGTCCTGATCGGCTTGAACTCCCCGCGGATCTCCGCGGGGGCGTCCGGCTTCAGGTCCCACATGTCGATCGACGAGGGACCGCCGCGGAGCCACAGCAGGATGCAGGAGCGGGCGTTGGGCGCTGGGCTTTGGGCGTTGGGAGAGCGGGCTGCCTGCGCGGCTTCGAGCTGGAGGAGGTCGGCGAGGGTGAGGCCGAGGACGCCGCACGCACCCGCGGTCAGCGTCTGCCTGCGCGACAGCCGCTGGTATTCGGCGCACCCGCGATCGGGATCCGGCCGTCCCATCGTCCCTCCAGTCACGTGCCTGCTCGCTTGAGACACACACGTGACATCGCGGTTACCGGTAAAGCCCTCGCGTATTCTGATCGCGAAAAGGGGACGGTCGGATCCGGGGCTAATGTACGGCCATGTTTCAACGAGCAAACACAGCAAAGGCGGCGGGGGGGCTTGCCATCGCAGCGGGCTTCTTTCTCACCTGGCCGGTGCATTCACAAGGTGCGGGGAAGGGGGCGCCGTTGAAGCTCGCCTGGTCGAACAACATGCTCACTATCGCCGGGGAGCAGGTGCCCGGCGGCGAGGTGAAGATCTGGTACCTCGAGGCGTTCTGCCGCGCCGGCTCGACCGACCGGGACTGGGGCCAGACGGTGATCCCGCACAAGACGGAGATGGTCTCCGCGGAGCCGCAGCGGATCCGGTTGAAGAGCGCCCTTGAGGACGGCGTGACGGTTCAGCACGAGATCCGGGCGAGCGAGGATGAGGTCGACTTCCGGTTGACCGCGGAAAACCCCGCGGATAAACGCTCGGAGGCGCACTGGGCGCAGCCGTGCATGCGCGTGGACCGCTTCGTCGGAGTAAAGCCGGCGCCGTCGTCGGAGGAGTACCTGCCGAAGAGCTTCATCTTCGTCGACGGGAAGCTCACGCGCCTGCCCTCCCAGCCGTGGGCGACGAAGGCGCGCTACACCCCCGGTCAGACCTGGTGCCCGAAGCACGTGCCGCGAACGGACGTGAACCCCCGGCCGCTGAGCTCCATCGTCCCCTCAAACGGCCTCATCGGCTGCTTCTCCGCGGATGAGAATAAGATCCTCGCTACCGCCTGGGAGCCGTACCAGGAGCTGTTCCAGGGCGTGATCGTCTGCCTCCACTCGGATTTCCGGCTCGGCGGCCTCCGGCCCGGCGAGCGGAAGGAGGTCCGCGGAAAGGTGTACCTGGTCGACGCCGACCTGGACGCTCTGCTGCGGCGGTACCGGCGGGACTTTCCGACGCAGTAGCCAGGAAGCTGGTTGCTGGCTCCGTCCCGTTACTGTCCAGGCATGGCGTAGAACCTGCGCGCGGCTTCAGGACCGACCCGCAGGACGTAGACGAGCAAGTAAGCGACGATCACCACCCGCATCACCGACGTGATCAGCAGCGGCTTCCGCGGCCGGTACCATTCCGCCGCCACGATAGCCGGCACGAACATGCAGAGCTTCGCGACGATGAACGGCACCGCCCCGCGGTCCAGGAAGCCGGCCATCCACGGGTTGCCCTCCCGTGCGTGCCCGTGCGAGATCAGCGCCAGCGTGGTGACCAGATCTGCCAGGCAGATTAGCGACAGAAGGAAGGCCTCCGGGCTGACCGGCCGGCGATGGAGCGGCTCGGCGGGGTTCATGGTCCGGTCGGCTGCCGCCTGTTGCCGTTGATGATCAGCTTGCCGTCCGACGTCAGCCACACCGTGTCCCCTTTGCGGACGGAGCCGTGCGGCTTTCCGTCCAGCGTGACCTTCCCGTTCCGGACCTCGATGGCATGCGTCCCGCTGCTCCACTTCAGGCCCGTGGGCGTGACTGCCTTCATAAAGGCCGACGCCTGCTGCAGCGAGCTCCCCTCCATCGGCAGCTGGTAAGTGACGCCGTCCGACTGGAACACCCCCCTCTCCGGCTCGAAGACATAAGCAGGCGGTTTCGCGGCAGCCGCGGTAGGCGGCGCCGCACTCGCGGCCGGCGCTGAGACAGCCCGCGGATCCTCGCGCCGCGCGCACCCCGCCCCCAACGCAACCACCAGGACCAGCGCACTGCTTCTGACCACTGACACTGAGACCGACACTGACACTGCAGCGACTACCCCTTCCCCGAACTGAGAAAGCGCCGGAACAGGTTCGCCGTCATCCGCTGCACCCGGGGGTCCGGACCGGGCGGCGTGCCCCCGTGCGCGGACGGCCGCATGTAGCCGGGCGGCTCGCTCAGGCCGTCGGACCACCAGATCGTGGAAGCGTTGAACACGAGGTTCCCCTTCGGCGCCGGGAACATCGTGGCCGTATACTCCACGTTCTGGGGCCTGCCTCGCGAGGCGATCGGACCGCGCGCCAGCACCTCCAGGCCGGGCTGGTGGGCGAGAGGAGGCCCGTGGTGCTCCCAGCCGACCAGCCCCTTGATCGCGTCGCCGTTCCTCATCCCGGTGCCGTCGAACAGCCAGTGCTTGTCGTTCACGCAGGTCCAGTCCGCACTCCCGTTCGCGGGGTTGGTGGTCCGCGCCCCCATCAGCAGCGATGGGTCCGGGCCGTGTTCCTTCCACGGCTTCTCATAGCGCCGCTCGCCGTTCGGACCCCCGAACTTCCCGATGCGCTCGATAGTCCGTCCGGCCGCGCCCGCCGCGTTCGGTCGGACGTCGATCCGGCCGTCCACCGAGTTACCGCAGAAGAACGCGGCGTGGACGCCCCCGTCGATGGCGGCCTTGACGTTCCGGTACATGTCCAGCGACCAGTATTCGTCGTGGCCCACGGAGATGAAGGCCCGTCCCCGCCGCAGTCCCTTCGCGTCCAGGTGTGAGTCGATGTTCGAGATGTATGAGACATCGTAGCCGTGCCGCTCCATCCAGAACGCCAGCGGAAACTCCCACAGCAGAAACTCGCCGGACCCCTGCGAGAGCGGGGCGTCGAAGATCTGGCGGTACTTCCCGTAAGGCCGGTCGAAGCTCACCGAGACCCCCGGTCCCGTGTACCAGTTGTGCGGAGGAGTGCCGTCGTCGTAGAGAGACCAGTGGTCCGGCCACCGGTTGTAAGCAGCCCAGGTGGTGTCCGAGCACTGGAAGAGGAAGTCGCACTCCCGGTCGTCGCGGACGATGAAGATGACGTAGCTTTGCAGCCCCTCCCTCTGCTCCGTCAGCTTCCCCAGGTAGACGCCGCTCACCCAGTCCCGCGGGATCTTGAGCGACGCCGAAGTGCTCCACGTACACTCCCGGAGGCGGACCTCTCCGACCGGCGGGTCCGGCTGCGGCGCCCCCTGGATCGGCCCCAGACGCTTCACCAGCCGCCCGCCCAGGCCTCCGTAGTAGCCCAGCCGGTAGAGGTCGAGCGTGAACTTCGACGCGGGGTTCGTGCTGACCTTGAAATCGATCGTCTGGGCCGCCCGCACGCTCGTCCGCGAGCAGTAACCCTCGATCCACGGGCAGCGATACGTCGTGGCGGGATCGACGCGCGTGTTCTTCAGGAGCCAGTCCGTCGTCCCCGGCTTCTCATTCTCCTTGCGGATGACCTCACCGCGGGCCTCCGCCGGCGCTCCAACAGCCGTCGCAAATCCCGCCGTCCACGCGCCCCCGATAAACGTCCGACGGTCCATCCTTCCCCCCTTCCGCCAATCGCCGCGCTCTCGCTAGAACCTGTAGCATAGCCGCTTGTCGGCGTCGTGGATCGACCCAGCAATGGGACCGTGGGTCGACCCACCCCCTATTCCATAGAATCGTCTCCTGACTCGTACTTATTGGCGGCCACGGCGTCTTCCCGCAGCTCCAGGAACTTCTCCCTCACGTACGGGTTCAGCCGCGCTGCGAACTCAGCCGGAAGCTCAAGGATTCGGATCAGGTCGAGCACGTCCGCCAGGTCTCTCAGGCGGCCGGTACCGGTCATCCCTGACGCCAGCTTCAGCTCCACCAGCGTTTCGAGGTTGACGTAGCGCACTCCCTCCGCCTCGAACGCGGCCGCGGCGGGGTCGGGAAACGCCACCGGCTTGGCCTTCCCGTCGCCGGGGAAGTCGCCCGTGACAACGAACTCGATTCTCACCCCGAGCTGGGTATCCCGCAGGTGCTTGCTCTGCCGGTGCGCGGGGAGATAACCCAGACCTGAGAGCTTTTCGTGGATCGACCGCAGGTCTTCTCGTCTGACCAGAAGGGCCACAACCTCGGTGAATCGGCGCAGCCCATGTCGAAGCAGCGCCATCCCACCCACCACGGCGTACGCGATCCCCAATTCCTCCAGCCGCCGCGTGATCTCCCGAAGCGCCTCGAACACCGCGCTACTCTCTTCGAAGTGCCTGCTCCCTTCGCTCAAGGCCCACTCGGGATCGAGTTCTAACCGACGCTCATAACTTTGCGAGCGCTCCTGTTGGTTGAAGTGTGACCGTGCGGGGCACGTCGGAATCATGCTGGCCATCGGTTCGTCCGTAGCTGCTATAATTGGTGCCTTGCCGTTCTGTCATGAACCACAAGGCCACAAAGCTCGCGGCAGGCTTCGCCCGCGGCTGGCAGTTCCGCCCCGTTCCGCCCCCTGTAGAGAGTGCTGGTCGCCGCCCGGGTACGGGGCGGACTGTCCGCAGTTGGTTTCGGGAGCCTCCGCCTAGGCCGCCTCGGGTTGTTGCGCGACATGCGCGGTTTCAGGTTCGTTAAGGCGCGCCTCGTCTCTATGCGTCAGCGGTAGTCCGATTGTCTTCTTAACGCGGGCGATCGCGCGCTCCACTGGTATGCGGCTAGTGCCCATGCGGCCGTCCTTGTCGAGGATCGTTCCCGTCCATAGCGGGCTCTTGCGCGACCAGTCCAGCTCGGCGAGCTTGGTGATGAATGGCTCCTGCTCCTCCTCGCCCAGTTTCAAGATGCTAAAGCCCACTCTTCCCATTATTGTCAAACCAGTCGCGGAGAAGTGGACATAGTCCTGCCGGTACTCCCGGATGTCAACCCGGTCGCGTGCCGGCTCCGCCCCCGTGTCTGCAACTTCCAACCACTGCGGGTTGCTTGCGGTGAAGAGCCTAAAGAACCTTAGAATGCTGGCGGAGTGGAACTTGAAGTCCCTTTCTGCTGCAATGCGTTCGCTGACCGCCTTCTGGAGTTGTGCGCTCGCCTGGAAGGAGTCTCCAGTGAGAAGCTCTGCCAGTCCGATTCGGATCTGGTTCATCGTGAAGATGTTGATCGAGTTCTTGCCCACGGTCTTGGCCACCTTCTCGATGCGGCCCTTGAATACATGTACCTGCTCGGCGATCTCCCGTGAAAGCTTTGCGAGTGGGTCTCGCTGGTTGAAGGCCGTGAGAAGGGAAGCAGGGATGGGCTTGACCTGCGCGCAGTCGACGAAGTCCTGATGAATCCGATCGATGTTATTCTCATGCAGGATCGTGACAGCGATGCCATCGTTGCCGAAGCTCGGTCTTGCGCGTCTCGATTCTCGAAGCGCGGCGATCCGGTGCTGCCCATCACTCACCTGAAACTCGACACTCACGGGGAGGACGACGATTCCGAGTCGGATGGCGGATGTGACTCGGGGCAGGTGCATGTGCAATTGCTCTCTCACGGTCAGAGTGATGGCTGGAAGGATATAGTCCGCTTCTCCTGAAAGGTAATTTACAATACCTCTAACGTGCTCCGGAATTAGCGGGCGGTTGATGTGTTCGTCGGGATCCTCTCCTTTCTTGAGCGTGTCCAGCCGGACACGGTCACAGAGGTAGGGGAGCGAGAAGCTAGTCGCTAAGAAAGGCCGGCCGCCTTGCTGATACATGATGGCGGGCAGGAGCGTGCTCATGGTCGCCGCGGCTTCTTGGGCCGCTGCGTTAGCTGCTTGCTCGTAGGTGTCGTACTCTGTCGTGCGCCAAGTTACGCCGCCTGTTTCCATGGTGATTACCTCTTTCCGGAGCTCGTGGTGGGTTCTGACACGCCCATGTATCACTGCAGCGGAAGAGTTGTCAACTGCCGCAGCTCTCTTTCTTGGAGACGCAGTCCAAAACTGGGCTGCGGCAGTCGATCTAACCAAGTCACAGCGGAGTACAGGCCCCGCCCCTAACCCCTAAGCATGACCTTGATGGCGCCATCCCGCCGGTCCGCAAAGAGGGTGAACCCCTCCTGCGCCTGCTCCAGCGGAAACGAGTGCGTCACCAGCGGCCGGACGTCGATGGCGCCGCTCGCGATCAGCTCCACGGCGATAGGGAAATCGTGCTGGACGTTCGGACCGATGCTGTTGATCAGCCGTCCTTCGTTGAAGAAGAAGTCCCGGAAGGCGAAGTCATAGTGCGTGCGGTGCGGGACTCCGAACGCCAGGAGCGTCCCGTTCCGCCGGACCAGCGCCGCCGCCTCGTTCAGCGTCTCCACCTTGCCGACCGCCTCCACCGCCACATCCGCGCCCACGCCGCCAGTCACCTCGCGCACCACTTCCGCCACCTCGGCCGTCTCGCCGCAAACGGTGTGGGTCGCGCCCATCTTCTTCGCCGCCTCCAGCCGCTCCGGCAGAAGGTCCGCTGCGATGATCCGCAGCACGCCCATCTGCCGCAGCAGCGCGGTGAAAAGCTGCCCGATCGGCCCCTGCCCGACGATCACCGCCGTCTGCCCCAGTACGTTGGGAAGCTTCAAGCAGGCGTGGACCACCGTCCCCAGCGGCTGCGCCAGCACCAGCTGCTCCGAGGGGCCGTCCGGGATAGGCACCGTGAAAGCCGGCTCGGAGAGGTAGAACTGCCCCAGCCCCAGGTGCGTGTACGGCAGCGAGAGGACCCGGTCGCCCTCCTGGAATCGGTCGCACCGCGATTTTGCAACGCGCCCCACGATCTCGTGCAATGAGAGCAGCGGGGGCAGCGGTACGGGCTTATCCATCACCGACGGGTGGGAGCGCTCCAGCAGGAAGAACGGCAGGTCGCTCCCGCAGATCGCCCCCGTCTCCAGCTTCACCAGGATCTGCCCCTCGCCCGGGTCCGGCACCGGAACGTCGATCATCTCTAACCGTCGCGGCCCCGTGATCTGCGCCGCCAGCATTCTCTCCACTCGCGTCCTCCATTGCAGTTTGCAATTCTCAATTTCCAATTTGCAATCCACCCACCCAGCCCCTGCGTGGGGTAACACCACCCTATGGAAAGAGAGCGCCTCATCCGCACCAGCAAGTTCCTCTCGAAGCACCTCCGTCACGAACCCCAGCGCCTCGGCCTGACCCTGGAACCCGGCGGCTGGGTGGCCGTCGCCGACCTCCTCCAGGGCTGCGCGCGCGCCGGGATGCCGCTCACCCGCGAGGAGCTGCAGGAAGTCGTCGCCGGGAACGATAAGCAGCGCTTCGCCTTCGACGATACGGGAGGCCGCATCCGTGCCAGCCAGGGCCACAGCGTCGAAGTGGACCTGCAATTAGAGCCGGTGGCTCCGCCCCCGGTGCTCTACCACGGCACCCCCGAGGCCGCCGCCGCGGCCATCGAGCGCGAGGGATTACGCAAGATGCGCCGCCACCACGTCCACCTCTCACCGGACACCGCTGCCGCCGCCCGCGTGGGCGCCCGCCGCGGCCGCCCGGTCATCTTCGAGGTAGACGCCGCCGGAATGGCGCGGGACGGATTCACGTTCTTTCAATCGGAGAACGGGGTCTGGCTGGTCGACACCGTCCCGCCGCGCTACCTACGCCGTGTCTGATCGAACAGAACCGCGTCCACCCCGTCCAATCCGTCCACCAGGCGGCCTCTGCGCGTGCGGTTAACCCCGCCCACCGGAATCAGTCCCGAAGCCACCGTGGGCCGAACGGCGAGAGGAAGTCCGCCATCTCCCGCGCGAACCGGCTCCATCGGCCGGACGGCGCCTCGTAGAGCTCGCGGAAGCCGTCCGCCCAGCGCTCGGCGGCCGAAGACGGACGCGAGGCGCGGTTATCCCCGAGGAAGCGGGAAAGCTCCCGTCCCGTATCCCGCCGGCTGGAGAGCCAGTAATCGACCAGGTGGCCCCACTCGTGGGCGGCGATCCCGGCTGCCTCCGGGTTCGGGTCGCGGAACTTGGAGGCCCGGAAGGTGATGCGGTAGTCGTCCGTGCCGCGCCCTGCGGAGAAGGCGCGCGCCCGCTCGCTGGGCCACCCGCCGGCGTTCGCCATCTCCACCTGCCGCA
>JGI10216J12902_101040403_pt1 | contig 19055 bp, 14 predicted proteins | sample KanNatreferecore_FD_12902 | JGI IMG/M metagenome (IMG submission 12902)
TCTTTTTGCAGAAGGTCATCGCTGCCTGAAGACGCTTCAGCAACGCTAAGGATCTCGTTCCAGCCAATATTTTTCACAAATGGGGAAGAGCGTAATACGCCACCAAACATGGTAACGGCTGCAGAAAACTGGTAACATTTTTCAAGGTCTTCGAAAGGGGTGAATTCAAAATTGCTGGTATGGGCCTGTACACAATCCTTTTTATTATCGTTTGGAAGATGGTAGTTGAGTTTAAGGTCTGCAAATTTTCCCCTGGTGAAATTATCCTTGATAGCTCCTTTATTTATTTCGGTAGGAACTATTTCGAAAATAGCCACCATGGAATAACCTGAGCCGATTTCTCCGCCCTCGATCACCGATGATGAATCCCTGAGTGCACCCACTTTATTATCAAAGCCGATCAGGCGATAATCTTTGACATATTCAGGGTTGAACTCTACGTTCATATATACGTCGTCTGCAACAGCATAAAGGGTCTGGGTGAATTCCTTCAGCAATACTTTTTCAGCCTCTTTAAAATTATCCAGGTAGGCAAAATTTCCATTCCCTTTTTTTGCCAGGGTCTGGATCTTTGAATCCTTATAATTGCCCATTCCGACACCCAGGCAGGTTAGGTAAATACCGGATTCCCGTTGTGCGGAAATGAGTTCATCCAGTTCGGCTTCTGTTTTGAGCCCCACATTAAAATCCCCATCGGTAGCCAGGATCACCCGGTTATTTCCATCTTTGATATAGTGATTCCGGGCTACACTATAAGCGAGTTTGATCCCCGACTCACCAGGCGTAGATCCGCCGGGCTGGAGTTCATCTATGGCATTGAGAATTTTTTCTTTTTCTTTACCGCTGGTTGTATTCAACATTACTCCGGTCACGCCCCCATATACAACAATAGCTACCGAGTCTTTTTCACGCAGATTATTTACGAGGAGACGGAAGGCGGATTTCAGCAGAGGTAAACGATTCGTCATATCCATTGAACCCGAAACATCGATCAGGAATACAAGATGACTGGAAGGTAAGGTGTCAAGATTGAGTTTTTTTGAAGAGAGATTGATATAGAACAACTGGTTGTCGATATTCCAAGGACAAGAGCTAAGAGTATTACGAATACTGAAAAGGTTATTACCCACAGGTTCTTCATAATTCAGATTGAAATAGTTTAGCATTTCCTCGATGCGAACGGCATCTGGTGGCACCAGGGTCTTTAAAGTAATGAACCTCCTTATATTGCTGTATGAGGCACGGTCAACATTCAGCGACATCCCGGTACTGGGAAATTTTTTCGCATTTACAAAATGATTTTCCAGGATGCTGGTATATGTCTCCTCACCGGTAAACCAGTTCTTTTGTTCTTCTTTTCCCAGGTCCTTCGTAAGGGAAGAGAGTTTATCACGCCGGGTGCTGGTGTTCGAAGTAGGTAAAAGTTTCAACTTCACACTTACATAATTGTCGGCTTTGACCACCACACGTTCCTTTAGATACCCGTCCATCGAAAAGCTGAATGTATCGATCTGCTGGTTCGTTACGATTCCAAATGTGCCTGATGATCCGCTACGGAAGATATACCCAGTGCGGTGCTGAAGAATGACCACGTTTTGCAAAATGTTCCCTGACTCGTCCTTAACCTCGCCGCGGATATAATATTGCTGCGTGTACACGGACGAACCCAGCAAAAGAAAGAACAAAATATGACAAGCGGCCTTCAAGGGGATATTTTAGCAATATAAATTACAAAAAAAGGAGGAGAGCACATCAATTTTATACCAGTTGGTATATTTCTTTCAGGTTACGTCCAAGCCCATCGTAATCAAGTCCATAACCAACTACAAACTTGTCAGGGATATCAAACCCGATATAATCAAGTTTCAGGGGATATGCTGTAGCTTCCGATTTATGAAGCAGCGCTGCAATGCGAAGTGATTTCGGTTGCTGGTGAATGAGTTTGGGAAGGAAATTATGTAAGGTTTTCCCGGTATCAACTATATCCTCCACGATGATCACATCTTTGCCAAACAAGTCTTCTTCCAGTCCGATAGAAGTCACAACTTTGCCCGATGATTTCATGCCTTTATAAGAAGCCAGTTTTATAAAACACAGGTCAGCTTCGATAGTGAGCTGCCGGAACAGGTCGGCTGCAAAGATGAAGGAGCCGTTCAGGATGGCAATGAACAGTGGTCTTTTTCCCGCATAATCCGAATTGATACGATCAGCGATGTCTTTAACCCGTTTCGCAATGGTGTTTTCGTCAAGATAAGTCTCAAAGGATTTATCATGCACTTTAATGACTGACATAAGTAGTAGTTCCGGTTTTAGTAACTGCCTTGCTTTTTAGCAGCAGGAATAAGCGAAAAATTGTCTTTAACGGCAAGTTTCGGCATGGTTGCAGATTTCTTTTGCAAACTAAGTTGTTCCCCGGGAGCCGGTTTATCATCACCCTGCAACCAATTTAGCTCCCTCAGGCTTTCCAGGCGGATCCCTTCTTCCTGTGCAATGGCATGCAGGGTTTCTCCGGGTTTCACTGTATGAAATTCATTCTTGCCTTGCTTACGCTTCCGCTGCAGATAGACGAGTTGATCGGCTTCCGTTTCTTCTGCCCGTGGTATCTCGTTAAATTCAAAGAGCCTGGCCAGGTCTACATCATATTTCTTTGCGATCGAAAGATAAGAGGTTCCTTTTTTAACGAATACAACCTTGGTCTCATTTATCCTGAATTCAACTTCGGGGTATTCCTGTTGTTTGACCACTACAGCATTGATGTATGCGGGATCATCAACGACTGTTGGTTTTTCAACGGGCGCAGATGCAGTTATGATCTTCGAATCAGTTTCAGCGGGAAGTTTACCGAGGACTATATAAGTGTACGTTTGCAAATCATAATCCTCTATAAGTTTGATCAGGGCCTGGGGGTATTTGGAATTTGTGGCATAGCCGGCTTTCTTTAATCCCAGGGCCCATCCACGATAATCGGTGGGATCCAGCGTGAATAATGAAGCATAACGTGGATTACCTTTCAAAAAATCAGAATGATCCCTGTATGAATCCAGTGCAGTGGGGTATTTCCGGAAGCATTCATTTCTGAGATCGTCATCATGTTTTACCGATTCTCCTGTCCAGTTGGATTTACATTTAATTCCGAAGTGATTACTTGATCGCAGCACGAGTTTGCTGGTGCCGGCGGTTGTCTCGAAGATACCCTGTGCGAGTTTGATTGATGCGGGTACGCCGGTACGGTGCATCTCTTCCATGGCGATATCCTTATAGGTATCAATATAATTTTTGATAAGCTCCGATTGTTGAGCACGGGCAACAGACCCCGCCAGTAATAGGAGTATGAAAATGGTTCTTCTAAGGTTTCGCATGGGCTGCAATTATAATTTCCGGATGGCGTATAGGCCGTCCCGGACGGTCAATACACATTTCTCAATATCTCCTTTATCCCGGATAAATTCATTGAAGGCCTTGATTCCCAGGGCACTTTTGCTATTTGATGCCCCAAGGACCTCCCCGTGGAAGAAGATATTATCCGCTAAAATAAAACCGTTTTTCCGCAAACGAGGCAAAACGAGGTTAAAATATTGAATATAAGCGGGTTTATCCGCATCTATAAACACCAGATCCCAGGTTTCGTCCAGTTTTGGAATGATATCTAACGCATTACCTGTATGCGAAATTATCCGATCGGCAAAAGAAGATCGATCGAAAAAACCCCTTGCCAGGGCCGCGTCGGGCTCTCTCAACTCAATTGTATGTAATTGACCGTCCTCTGTCAGGCCTTTTGCCAGGCATAAGGCACTATATCCGGTAAAAGTCCCTATTTCGAGTATTCGCGAGGGTTTGATCATACAACTGATCATCTCCAGTACTTTTCCCTGCAGATGACCACTCAGCATCATAGCTTCAGCAGAATGATGTTTTAACGTAAAATCGCTTATTTCCCGCAATAATGCATCTTCCGGTGTGGAAAAATCTTCGGCATACGACTGCACAGATGGATTGATCAGGTCCAATGAAAAAAGTTTGATGTAAAGATAACCACCTTACCCAGTTTGTAATTCCTGTGCTGCGCCTGTCTGCTTTTTTGAAATGAGCCATAGCCCGAGAAAAGTAAGTAGCCCATTTACGATCAATAATTCTATCCCTATCTGGTAACCACCGAGTAAGGTGGCAGAATTCTTACTGAGCAGATAAGTCAGCACAGGTGCCAGCAGGCAGATCAAAGTCACCACAAGACCGTCCTTGATTTTTCTTTTGGTCAGGATACCAAAAGCAAATAAACCCAGGAGTGGCCCATATGTGTACCCTGCAAGGTCAAGAATCACATAGATGATCGATTTATTGTTAATGGCTTTAAATCCAAGGATACACAGAAAAAAAATCATCGTAAACGTAAAGTGAATAGCGAGCCTGACTCTTTTCTTTTTCTTTTCGTCCCAGTCATTTCTCCGTTTCAGGCCCAGCATATCGATACAGAAAGAGGAAGTAAGTGCGGTGAGCGCGCCATCCGCGCTTGGGAAAAGAGCAGAGATCAAACCAATAATAAAAATAATGCTGATAGCCTGTGGAAGAAACTGTAAGGCAACCGTGGGAAAGAGATCATCGCCAATAACATTCTTGCCGTCCAGCAATAATTGTTTTTCCTGATAAGCGCCGCCATTCTGAAGTATATACAGGTATAACAAACCGCCGAGTAACAGGAATAAAAAATTAACAACAACAATAACACTGCTGAATGTCATCATGTTCTTTTGGGAATCCTTAAGGTTCTTTACACTTATATTTTTCTGCATCATCTCCTGGTCCAGTCCGGTCATCGCAATGGCAATAAAAGCTCCTCCGATAATCTGCTTCACAAAAAAACCCTTACTACCGGGGTCCATATTAAAAATATTCGTATATCCCTTTACACTTAACGTGTCCAATGCCGTAGTGATATTAAGATTCAGGTTTGACAGAATATAGATGACACATACGATCAGGCCTAATAACATAAACGATGTTTGCAGAGTATCGGTGTAGACTATCGTTTTTACCCCTCCTTCAAAAGTGTACAATAGTATCATTAATAAAATGATCAGCGTTGTGACTGTAAAAGACACACCCATCCTGTCAAGAATGAATATCTGAAGTACATTGATAACAAGGTATAACCGGGCGGTGGCCCCAACCGTTCTGGATAATATAAAAAATAAAGAGCCTGTCTTGTAAGAAAAAAAACCGAAACGATGGTTCAGGTAATTATATATTGATGTAAGGTTAAGCTTGTAATACAATGGGAGCAGCACATACGCAATAACAATATAACCGATGAAGTACCCGATGACAACCTGGAAATAACTGAACCCTTTAAACACATCACCCGAAAAATCGCCCACGGTTCCCGGCACACTTACAAATGTAACACCTGATAAAGATGTACCGATCATTCCAAATGCCACCAGCATCCAGTTACTGTTACGGTTGCCGATAAAAAATGAATCATTGTTAGAATTGCGGGATGTGTACCAGGCCACTCCAAGCAGTAACACAAAATATCCAATGACAAAAGAAAAAAGAACAATTGGCGACATACTATCAGGTTTCAGTTAATGAATACTCAAAGAGAAATGTGGAATAACGAATTTTGAAGGTAAAGAAATTTACTTTCCCTTTACCGCAATTTACCAACTATGCCTATACGCTCACTTGCTGTTTTCTGCGGTTCAAAAAAAGGAAATAACCCTTTATATACTCAACATGCAGTCCGGTTAGGCGAATTAATGGCCGAATATAATGTTAAATTGATTTATGGTGGCGGCAGTGCTGGTATCATGGGATGTATTGCTGACAGTGTAATGAGCCATGGCGGCAGCGTGACCGGCATCATACCAAAGATGCTGGTTGAATGGGAGCGACAACATCATGGGATCACCGAATTGATAGTTTCCGATGATATGCATGTCAGGAAAAAGACCATTTATGGTCTTTGTGATGCAGCCCTGATATTACCGGGCGGATTTGGCACACTGGACGAATTGTTCGAGATAATAACCTGGAACCAGCTATCCATTCATGACAAACAAATATTCATCCTTAATACGGACGGATTCTATGATCACCTGATCCGGCATATTCAAAAAATGAGAGAGGAGGAATTCCTTTACGAAAAGGTAGACCAATCAGTTATAATAGTAACCGAGCCCAATGAGTTACGAAATTATTTCCTTGAAGATGGTTTTTAATTCAAACCTGAATATTTTTCAGGACTAACGTTCTTCCCTGTTTACTCCCTGGAATAAAGGTATTTGAAAGCCGGCCCTGATAATTGGAATAGCCCGGCCATATCCGTCGGTGTAAGGAGAATTTGTATCCCCTGCAACATCGAAGAGAACTGCCAGGTAATAAAATGGAGCACCACCCCTGCCGTAACGTCCCGTTGTATATCCACCTCCCACCAGAAAACTTTTGCCACCAAAACTTGTGGTAGTAGAAAGGCCAGTACCTGGTGGAATATATTTTTGACGTATGCAGTTATATTCCAGCTGGGCCTGTGCAAAAAGGAAACGAATGGGATAAAGTTTTGTAAATACTCCACCACCATACTGCGTCTGGCGAACGCGGTCATCAAACTGGGAAACATCCCTGTAGGAAGTATAGATATAATTGACAACAACGCCGGCATCCGCCCAGTTTGTAAGACTGTAACCAAAGACCGGGCTGGCACCTATAAGAAATGTATTGTTATAAAAAGCCAGGGACACACTTCCTCCTGTAAAAAGATTTTCCCTGAAAGATGGTTTACTTTTTTCTTCATCATCCTGTGCCAATAAATGAACAGTTGACAACAGAAAGACTAATGCAAATACCATTTTTTTCATAATACGGTCATTTGAGTTATTTAATAAGTTCCTGCTGTTCCTGCCAGTCTAGCTCTAATTCCCTGATCACGTTTTCAGACAACGGAAATTTTCGCAGCATAAAGACAAGCATAACAGCCGTGACGATCAAAACAGGAAATTTACCTTCAATGAAGAATGCTATTACTGAAAAAAGTGCTGCCCCTTCGCAAAGAGCCATGTACATTATCACCACTGAACGGTATTGGGCTAATTTACTTCTTAGCGACATCGTACTACCTTTAATAATCGCCAGCTTTTTTTTATATGAAATCCATGCAGCAAGCAGGCAAAAAAAAGCTATGCCGAACGACATATAAAGGAACAGGTTTTTTGACGGTACCGCACCTTTGCCGGTTGCAGGGCTGACAAAAAATTTTAAACCAATAATTGTCACAGCCATGATAACCACCCCGATTATAAGTGCAATGACAAGTATGCGCATCCCTCTCAGCTCGTCTTTAACTGTACCGTCAGGCTTTTCAGTTTCCATCATAGATCGAATATTTTTCCTGCATTCAGGATATTATTCGGGTCAAAGATCTTTTTTATCTCTTTCATCAGTCGCATCTGGGTGCTGTCGAAAATGATCTCCATGTATTCTTTCTGCACTAACCCAATACCATGTTCACCGCTGAGCGTACCGCCCAGCGTTTTTACCAGCGCAAAAATCTCGCGGATACCTTCTTTTAACGAACCGTTCCATTCATCATCTGTTAAGTTCCCCTTAATAATATTAACGTGCAGGTTACCATCCCCTGCATGTCCGTAACAAACGGAATGGAAGCCATATTTTTTTCCAATATCTTTTACGCCTTTAAGTAAGACGGGTAATTCCGCCCTTGGCACCACGGTGTCTTCTTCCTTATAGATAGAATGTGATTTCACGGCTTCTCCCACCCTTCTCCTCATTTTCCATAGCTCTGCTTTTTGCTGCGCGTCATCAGCAAATAAAATATCCCCGCAATCGAAGTCCTGTACAATCGCCGAGATGCCTTCCATTTCCTGTAACAGCACATCCATATTATTGCCATCCACTTCGATTAGTAAATGTGCCTGTACATCATCCCCAATCGTAACCGAACTGCTATCGAGGAATTTACTGACCCATTCCAACGCATCCCGTTCCATAAACTCCATGGCGCTGGGTGTATAACCTGCCCGGAATATTGCGCTGACCGCTGCACATGCATTTTCCGCAGCATTAAAAGGCACCAGCATCAGCAAATCATAGCGGGGTAAAGGAATCAACCGTAATACTATCTTTGTCACGATACCAAGCGTGCCTTCACTTCCTACTATCAACTGGGTAAGATTATAACCCGTGGCATTTTTCAAAACATTGGCCCCAGTCCATATGATCTCACCTGTCGGTAAAACAATCTCCAGGTTCAAAACATAATCTTTTACTACTCCATATTTTACTGCCTTGGGGCCACCGCTGTTCTCCGATATATTTCCACCAATAAAACAGGAACCGCGGCTACTTGGATCCGGGGGATAAAATAATTTTTTTTCCCTGACTGCATTTTGCAATACTTCAGTGATAACACCCGGTTCCGTGGTAACCTGCAAATTTCGCTCATCGATGTCCAATATGGAATTCATCCGCTCAGTCGATATCACTACTCCACCAAGGTGCGGCAAGGCACCCCCGCTGAGTCCGGTACCGGCACCACGTGGTGTGACCGGGATCTTTTCGCGGTTGCATATCTTCAGGATGGCGCTGATCTCTGCTGCTGTTTTTGGTTTGATCACAATTTCCGGGAGATAGTGCAGATCCTCCGTTTCATCATGGGAATAATTATGAAGCGACTCTTCATCCACCAGGACGAAAGCTTCACCTGCGATCTTCCTGAATGCTTCTATATGACGAGTTGTCAAAGCAGAATTGTCAACAGTGTCCATGGTGTTGTTTTTACATTGTGGCTGTAAAAATCGGAATTATCGGAATAACTCTTTACTCTTTTTATGCTGTGTTAAAAAATGCTTTTGCAGCCAGTTGAGGTGCACAATGAAAGAGTCAGGAATTTATTTTGGTCAAAGCAAAGGTCAGTAGATCTTGAATGAAGGACACATGGATTCACGCCTGTTGCCACTATACCTGTCTACTACACCTTGTTTTATGAGCGAGAATTCCAACGCACCACGGGAACCATTAAAGTTTTTTAATGAAGAAGTGGTCACATCATAAGTAAATGTAAAAGTGTAATCCTTATACCCCAGCCCGATCATAGGGATGATCGCATCTTTGTGACGATAATAAACACCACCGATTAGCACTTTCTCCCCGTCACCGGACATATTATAATGCGCATTAAGTCCTCCGACTATTTCATACGATTTCGCCTGGTATGAAGCATATACATTAGGATTGACAATAAGCATTTCGTTGACCATGAAACTTCCATTGAGGAATGCTGTATACCGAGCCGGTACCCTGTTATTGACTCCGTCCTGCTCGTTGAAAAAAGATTCTTTCGGCCTGTTCACATGCATAGCGGAGAACCCGGCATTTACATATATCCTGTCAGTAGGAAAGTATGCATAGTTCAATCCTACCTGCATATCGAGATAATTGATATTATTAGCATCCAGTTTCGGGGCCGTTGATGTCTGGTGCACGTCAAAGAATTTTCCATTCCATTGGCTGGGAAAAGTCAGGTCTGCAGTATTTATGCGCTTATTGGCCCATCCCACATTAAAACCCAGGCTTAATAAACTGCCGGCATCGATCATCTGGTGGTAAGCGATCGATCCATATATCTTGGTTGAGGTAAGTGCGCCGGTACCAGCGACATCCCGAAGGATCACACCACCCAAGCCCATCCACCCGCTATTATCGCTTTTTTGCATAGTCTGCACATCAGCGAATGCACTCATGGTTTTATAGGGAAACGCGGTGATAGAAGCCCATTGGTTGCGGTAATTGACGCCAAGCCTGTAATCGCCCTCCGGAATAAATCCTGTATTGGCAGGATTAGTAAGTAACGGAGAATGCATGTATTGTGAAAAATGAAGATCCTGGGAGAAAGCAACGAGTTGCGTAGTGTTAGCTACAAGCAGCACTATAATAAAACGTATGTTTCTGATTCGCATCATTTTCAATTCATTTTTTTAACTTTTAACGCTATCGTATTAACGTTATGTCACCTTTCTTAGTTGTTTTTGTGCCATCCGTGAACTCTATATTTAACGTATAAACATAAACATCCATAGGTTGAACAACACCTTTTACCTTACCATCCCATCCCTGGAACCTATTATCGGTCTCGAATACTTTTTGTCCCCACCGGTTCCAGATAGTGAATAACATTTTTCCAATCCCGAAACCACGGACCATAATCACGCTGTTCTGATCACCAGTGTTTGGTGTGAATGCATTAGGTACATCCACGAGTGAGACGATGGTCGCCTGCACCGGCCGGCAAATGGTGCTATCACAATCCGCGGCATTATATGCCGTAAGACATGCATTAAATGTGCCAGTAGCATTATATTGATGTACTACCGGAGCCCTGGAAGTAGTCAGCAATGAATCTCCATCGCCAAATACCCATTTAAACCTTACAGCATCCGGAGATGAGAGGTTTGTAAATGTAGTCGGCGTATTCTCAATCGGTGGGTCGGGGGCAAAGCTAAAATTTGGTATCGGTGCATCAAATACCTGTATATCGAATTCCGCTGTATCTGAACCATTACAGGTATTGGGGTTAAAGGCAATCAATGTAATATGATAGATACCTGCCGTTGTATATATATGCGTGGGCTCAAAGGCGGTCGATGTAGGACTTCCATCTCCAAAATCCCAGATATATGTTTGCCCGGCGTCCGTAGTATTATCAAACTGCGCATCGTATTGGACGCAACCCGTTGGAGGTGTTGTAAATTGAGCTTTCACATTCATCGCGACCGAAAGCACTTTCGTTACTGAGTCTGGTGCATTGCAATACCCGGTATCTCTAAGTATCAGCTTCACATTGTATGAGCCAGGCCCGGCATAGGTATGAAAAACCGGCCCTGCACCTGCTGTAACCCTGGGTGAGCCATCACCAAAGTCCCAAATAAATGATGTTGGGGCGAATGGACGAGGAGGTGGCGGAACGGATAAATTGTCAAACCTGTATTTAAATGAATCGCATGGTAATAGTTTGAAAGGATCGAAATCAATCAACGCTTCCAGGTTGCCCACCCTGATATTCAGGTACGAGGTATCCCGCACATTACAGGTATTAGGATCAATAGCTACTAACATCACACGATAGACGCCAACAGCAGTATACGTGTGAGAAATATTCGGGGAAGTAGTGGTGGCCATTGGCGAACCATCACCAAAAATCCACTCATAACTCTGTGCATTCATCACGGTATCCCTGAAATCGACAGTAAGGGGTACGCAACCTGCCGTATCCCTTGGTACGCCATCGATAGCTGATTGTACTCCACCTGCAACACCCGCCAGGTTCATGGCAATTTTAACCATGGTCAGGTTACAACCACCTCCTGTTGAGGCATTATTTGTAGTTGACCATGCTCCGGGCGTCGTTGGGAAAACAGGATAAGGCGGTGGGGCAAGTTTACAATTTCCGCAGATGGCCTGATAAATGACCCCATTTGCATCGAACCGGCTGGTACCTCCATCCACGTGATCGGATCCTGCATTTGGTGGATTATCCTCGCCGAAGAAACTACCGAATAACTGGGCTGTGGCATCTTTCTTTAATACAAAAAAGTATATGTCCTTCCCGTCAGTGGTTGATTTGATTGCATCTGATGTAACGGGTAATCCCCCGGTTCCGGCCGAATTAAATGTGTTGCTGGTACCGAAAAATCCTCCCCAACCCGATATGTATACATTCTCACAACGATCCACGAGAAAAGCAATCGGGGATATATTAGGTGTTGAAGCACCGGATCCAAAAACAGTTGAATAAACATAAGCCGATAGATCCGGTCTTAATTTGGCGATGAATTGTTTTCCCCCGGCATTACTATACGTTGCATTAACAGGCACCCAGTTACCTGTTGTTTGTCCCATTATATATGGAAACCCATTCAGGTCGAATTGAATACCGAATACCTGGTCTATCCCGGGTGTACCGATATATGTTGATCGGATAACATTTACACCATTATTACTGATCACTGCTACAAACCCGTCAATGGTGCCCTGTATTGCCGTGCCCAGGGTACCGGCATGCGTGGAAGGCAATAGATCCCCGCTTTCCGTACCACCTGCTACGTAAATATTACCGTTCGGTGCAAGAGACAATACATAAGCTGCGTCATTAGCAGCGCCTCCCAGGTAACTGGCAAAATTCAATACACTCAGGTCGGCCGAAAATTTAAGCACCACGCCATCCTGGCTACCACCCGAACTGGGTTGAAAAAATCCTGTAGTTCCAGGAAAATTATTTGACTGTGTACAACTGGCAATATATACATTACCACTACCATCCAGTATCACTTCACTTCTGCCGTCATCGCCATAATTTCGTTGTAACGAAACCATGTTCCTGTTCTCTGTAATGTTCACACCATCACTGCCGCTTCCCCCGATCTTTCTTGACCCGATGAGATTACTTCCTGCAGCATTCAGTTTGGTAACCACAATATCATATCCTGCGCCAGCTAAGGCACCGTTATTAAGCACAGGGTAGTTGCTTGAATTCGTGCGGCCTGCCAAAACCAGGTTGCCCTGGCCATCCACGATCAGGCTATGAGGTTGTTCATCGCCTCCGCCTCCAATATATGTTGCGTAAATCCGATTGGAACCATTTGGAGAAAGTTTGATAATGCCAATATCAATATCACCTCCCTGGTAGGCTGTCTGGTAAGCTCCGGGTGAAGTGGGAAAACCCGTACCAAACACAATACCTCCGCCATACATACTTCCATCGGGGCCATAGGTTGCTGTAAAACCCCAGTTATCTGTCGTGCTGCCGGAAAAAGAACAGAAGATCACAACTGGATCAATCACAAGAGTTGAATTCCGGTCGTAGTCTTTTATATCGAATCGCACCACGTTGTCCCTGATGGTGTATTTACAATTGATCTCTCTTTTTCCTGCTGCATCAGCCTGGTATGTATAGGGAGATGATTCTTTCAATTCTCCCACGGATGTGGAGATCATCAGCTCCTTATTTTTTACCTGGAGCTTATCTACTCCTTCATATTTCAGGGCGATCTTCGAAACATCTCCGCCCGGTTTAACTACGATATCGTATTTGAGGAAGCCATTATCCGTGTAATACCTCACATCCACATTCGGGTAGACTTCTTTTAAAGTTATTCCCTGGAATACGCGGCAATTGGCGGCCCATTTGGATGGGTTATTTCCAATAAAATAGTTGTTATAGGACGCTATTGCTTTATCGGGAATTACCTCTACCTGGGGTGAAGCGCCGAGAAAGTCAACATTCCAGGCATGTGATCGCAATGTGGGTTTACCCCTTTTTGGATCCAGGTTGCCTTCAGGTGACTGGCCATGAATATAACGGGCTACATTCACATAATCCACGGGGTTATGCTGTACCACAGTAAATCCGCCTGACCGGATAAAGAAAGCTCCATTACTGACCTCGCCTTTAAATTGTACACGACTGTCCCACTGGCCTTTATTCTCTATAAATTCAATATTCCCCTGGGCCATAACGGCAAAAGCAGGGAGCAATAATGCAAGTAGAAGGGGGAAACGTTTCAGGGCCAAATTATTTGTATTAAAATAACCAAATTCCGGGAGAATTGGATTGAAAACTTGTGTTAAGAAGTGTCCGATCATTGTAATTTATTTATCCAGCTTCAATTTGTCCTGTCTCTAACGTAAAAACCACCAGTATTATTTAGGAAATCTTACTCCAGGTTACGGGTCCTTTTGACTCCCTGAGGAATGATTTCAATCGCAAATTTGCTGCCGAATCCAGGTCAGGATCAGCTTCCAGTAAAGATGCCGCCATATTCCTTGCCAATTCCAGCAAATGCCGGTCTTGGACTATACTGGCCAGCTTAAAGTTTAACTCACCGCTCTGCCGGGTTCCTTCAATATCGCCCGGTCCGCGCAATTCCAGATCTTTTTCCGCAATTTCGAACCCATTATTGGTAGCCGTCATCATCCTGATGCGTTCCCGGGCATCATTACCTAATTTGACCCCGGTCAATAATATGCAGTAGCTTTTTTCTGCCCCGCGACCCACACGGCCTCTCAGTTGATGAAGCTGGGAAAGCCCGAATTTTTCTGCACTTTCAATTACCATTACCGAAGCATTCGGGACATCCACCCCCACTTCAATAACAGTAGTGGATACCATTATCTGCGTATCCTTATTAATAAACCGCTGCATATTCATTTCTTTTTGCGCAGCCGGCTGGCGCCCATGCACCATACTGATCCAATATCGCGGTTCGGGAAAATATGCTTTAATGTTTTCATATCCCTTCATCAGGTTCTCATAATCCAATGTAGCGCTTTCCTCAATTAACGGGAAAATAATATAGACCTGCCTGCCTTTACTGATCTCCGCCCTTACAAAATCCATTACTTTACTTCTGTGCGATTCATAACGGTGAACTGTAGTAACGGGTTGTCGCCCGGGAGGTAATTCATCGATCACACTATAATCAAGGTCCCCGTAAGCAGTCATAGCCAGGGTGCGCGGTATTGGCGTGGCTGTCATGACGAGAATATGTGGCGGTATGGTTGCCTTTTGCCATAACCTGGCGCGCTGGGCAACACCAAACCGGTGCTGTTCATCAATGATCACGATACCCAGCTTTTCAAATTGCACTACGTCTTCAATGACGGCATGGGTACCAACCAGTATCTTAATATTTCCTTCAGCAAGTTCTTTCAATAATTTTTTACGACCTGCTGTTTTTGTTGAACCTGTAAGCAACCTGACCGGTACATTTATTTTTTCCAGTAAAGCACTAATTGTATTGAAATGTTGCCTGGCAAGTATCTCTGTAGGCGCCATCAGGCAAGCCTGGTAACTATTATCAACTGCAAGCAACATTACCAGTACGGCAACTATCGTTTTACCGCTGCCTACATCTCCCTGGAGGAGGCGGTTCATCTGTCGCCCCTTCGCTGTATCGGTTCGTATTTCCTTTATCACTCTTTTTTGAGCACCTGTCAGCTCAAACGGAAGATATTTCTTAAAAAACTCGTTGAAGAGTTCTCCCACTTTATCAAATACAACTCCTTTTGAAAAACGATGTCGGCCAGAACGGATGAGATTCGCCCGTAATTGTGCAATAAAAAGTTCTTCAAACTTCAGTCGTTTTACTGCATCCTCATATTCATTGGGCGATTGAGGAAAATGAATTTGCCTGTACGCTTTGTACCGATCAATAAGTTTTAATGAATGTAAGATCGAATCAGGGATGTTTTCGGGAATATCTTTTTCCCGTATAATACTCATTAGTTGTTGGGTAAGCTTCGCGAGTTGCCTGCCGCCAAGACCCCGGGCTTTTAATTTTTCGGTGCTTGGGTAGACCGGTTCCAGGAAATTTTTTCCACTGATAGTTCCGGGTGTAGAGACGGGTTTGCTGTCGGTTACCAGGGATTCTATTTCAGGGTGGATGATCTGTGGCCGTCCCTGGTAAAAGCCGACTCGTCCATATACAAGATAAGTATGCCCAGGTTCCAGCATTTTCTGGATCCAGCTGATGCCCTGGAACCAGGTCAGTTCAAGGACGCCACTTTTATCTTTTAACCGGGCTACCAGTCTTTTACCTGCCCTTTCCCCCATTATCTCCATATGGGTTATTATCCCGGCTACCTGGATATAATCCGTCTGGGGATTGATATCCTGTACCAGGCTGACTTTTGTTTTATCGACGTGCCGGTAAGGGAAATGCTGCAGTAAGTCACCGAAATTGAAAATATTCAGCTCCTTTTTTAATATCTCACCACGTTGGGGTCCTACTCCTTTAAGGTATTCGATCGGGCTGGATAATATGTTTGCGGTAGATGAAATAGACGGGTATTTGAACAAAAATAGGTTGGATACTTGAGAATGGATGCGGGATACGTGATGCGTGATGGACGATACGTCCTAAGACCTTACGCTAAAGAAAGAACTCATCGAACATTGGACTGCTCACTGTCCTGCCTGCCGGCAGGCAAGCTTATTGACTCACTGACTTACTGACTTTCCTGTTTGTCGCAGGGATTTTTCCCAAAGTACTGTATGTTGCTTTCTGATATATTTCAAAAATCCCCTGAAGAGGCAATAATTCATAAACACAAAATAAAATGGTATGGTAAGTAGTCCTGCACGTTTCCCCGAATTAATGATCAGCCACCCGGCAAATGCAAGTATGTAAAAACCTGCCTGACATAGCAGGAAAATCGTAAAGAAATTTGTATCAGTTTGCTTCCATACGATCAGGAGATTGGTGAGGGTCAGCAGGAAGAGCATGAAAGGACAAAATATCCAGCGAAGTAATCTCCTTGAAATGTACTGGAAACCAAGCCAGGGATAATTAAACAGGTCAAGGCATTTTTTTAAATAACCGATCGACTGGTAGGCCCCCGCAGATATCCGGATTTTTCGCTTGGCTTCTTCTGTCACTGTAGCAGAAGGTAATTCGACAGCAAAAGCTCCCGGTTCATACCCGATCCTATAACCCTGGAGGCAAACCTGCATGGAGATCACGAAATCATCGAGTATGAGCTGATCATCCAATTCCCTGAAGAGATTTGTGCGGATGGCGAATAATTCACCGGCTGCACCGGTTACCGTATTAAAATCCGCATCGAGTCTTTTCATCAGTGATTCATATTGCCAGTATAACCCTTCTGCTTCCCCGAGGGCTGAAGCAGAGTTGCGAATAATTTTTTTCTCCCCCGCCACCCCACCGACTTTCGGATCGGCAAAATGTGTAATGATGCGCTCAATGCATTCTGCGTTCAGCATTGAATTTGCATCGCTAAATGCTACTACCGGTGTATCTACTTCCCGCATGGCCCTCTTGATAGCGGCATATTTGCCTTTTCGTTCAGTTTGGTGCAATAAACGAATAATAGGATGTTCTTTTACCATCAACTCCGATCCATCTGTTGAACCGTCCGTGATAAAAATAAATTTCAAATGATCAGACGGGTAACGAATAGCCAGCGTATTACTGATCTTTTGTTGCAGGATGGAACCCTCATTATAAGCTGCCACGACCAGGGTTACGGGTAAATGTTCTGTGTTTAACGGATATTTATTTTTTACAACCCATGATGACCGGATCGTATTAAATAAAAAAACCAGAAGACCATACCCGATATAGCAATAAAACAAAACAGATAAGCTTATCCAGAAAAGAATTTTTAGCGTAGTCATTTTTCTCTATTAGTACAGGCTTGTCAGATTTTTTAAATATTCGACCACTATAAATTAATAATAGGGGTAAATAATTAGCTTAACCTCCGGATCTGCCTGTGAAAATTACGGTACTTGGCCCGCAAATCTCCCTGAATAAACCCGAAAACCTGCAATGTCTAAGGCCGGAATGAGATATTTCTTTCAATACGAACCAGCACCTTGCAATTTTCCGGTTACCCGCTTATTTTTAAGTTACAAGAACCAATATCCCTGCCTGGATGAGCTATCGTACAGGCACCCATAAAAACCGGGACTAATGAAAAGCCACCCTTACCTACTGCAGATCAACCTGTATTTCCCTGACTACAAGTTTGCCCTGCTCTGTTTTATTACAGCTTTCGTTGTAACCCTTATTGCCATTCCTCCCATCATCAGTATGATAAAAAGATACAGGCTGTATGATTTGCCAAATGCCCGTAAAGAACATGCAGCACCCATCCCTACTATGGGAGGTATCGCCATTATTACCGGAATGATGGTATCACTTTTCCTGTGGTTCCCTTTCAGTAATACGATACCCCAGATATGTTTTTTCTTATCTATTTCAGTACTCTTTGGACTGGGTATCATGGACGACCTGAAAGATCTTTCTGCAAAATATAAATTCATCATACAGACCGGACTGGCTGCATTGATTGCCATATCGGGCATCAGGATCACTTCCTTTGATGGCCTTTTTGGAATTTATGATTTACCGGAAATGGCCCAGTATACTCTTACAATGGTAGCAATTGTAGGAATCACGAATGCATTCAACCTGATCGATGGTATTGACGGTCTTGCGGGTGGATTGGGATTCATGAGCCTGGTTACACTGGGAATGTTCCTGACCATGAATGGGGATATCCAGACAGCGCTGGTGGCATTTGCACTCGCGGGTGGTATCCTTGCATTTCTATACTTCAATTTTAATCCTGCCAGGATATTTATGGGCGATACCGGTTCGCTTGTTCTTGGTTTCGTTTTGGCGGTATTATGTATACGACTGTTGCAGGTAAATGTGGCGGCACCGAACCCTGTTTTACCGCATGCACCGGTATTTGTATTGGGTATTGTGCTGATCCCGGTATTTGATACGCTCCGGGTATTCACCATGAGAATATGGAGGGGCCGTTCGCCTTTCGAAGCTGATAAAACACATATACATCATCTCCTTACCAATGCAGGGTTCAGTCATGGATTTGCAGCAAAAATGATCTGTTTTATTCATGGCTTCATTTTGATCGAAGTGTATTGGCTCAGGACGATGCAACAGGAATGGGTACTGGCTATCCTGGTAGCGATCATGTTACTGGCAATCGTGGTACTGAAAAACATGGGATTTGTTTTTAGAAGGACAGCAGGTCTTCCCCCTGGCCCTGTAGCCAATGCGGAAGGATAAAGAAAATATTTTTACGCAAGTGCTTTGAAATTTATCCAACTCATCATCCTGTACAAATTTTCACGTAAAAAACCGGATAAATGATCCTCGATCTCCAACCGGGGAATGAGCAGGTTTATCGCCATCAGGGCGACAATCAATCCTGCGATGACAGATAACTTTTTCATGGTTTAAGGTTTACTAGTTTTTGGTTAATTGCTGAGTCAAAGATGAGGCAGTAATTGAGCAGGAAAAAGTCACTGTTGCATGAAATGTATTCTTTACAGTATAAATTGATGAATTCAGGAAAGAGGTTAACTGTGGGAAGGTTACGTTAACATTGATTAACGTTTTTCATAGAAAAGATCGGGATGCGGGATGCGGGATACGAGATACCGGATACGGGATACGGGATACGGGATATCCTACAGTTGTAAATTTATCTTC